>Ga0182739_1000350_pt1 | contig 67006 bp, 81 predicted proteins | sample eDN5th30CBELigBY_FD_128873 | JGI IMG/M metagenome (GOLD analysis project Ga0182739, IMG submission 128873) | Enriched backyard soil microbial communities from Emeryville, California, USA - eDNA 5th pass 30_C BE-Lig BY (version 2) (version 2) | ecosystem: Environmental > Terrestrial > Soil >... | reverse complement strand
TAACCTGCCGTATTTAATACGGCAGGTTTTTTGTTGTGTGCATCTGGCGTACGTCAACTCTCCTGTGGGAGAGTATCTGAACCTTCTTATCGAAGGAGCTCAATGAAGCAGACTCGGTATGAGTGGAAGGTTCAGATGCCGACCGTGAAGAAACTCGAAGCAGCCAACTCATCCGGTGCGGAATGGACGTCGCCAAGCACGAGGAACCACCTTCCAATAGAGTAATTCAAGGCAGGTTCCTAGCTCGATAATCGCCCTAACAACCGTCCGCCCCCGAAAACAGGTACTCCAAGCTCTAAAACCGCCGTTATAGAAACTACCCACCAATAAAGCAACACCAACGTAAGCAGTAAGCCCGAAATTCACCGTTACAATAACCAACCTCCAATAGAGCATGCTCAAGAGAAGATCGTTATCGTTCTGGGCAAGCTGCTTTCTTTATCGGTTAGGCCTTAGTCCTGCAGGTACATATTCACTCCCAATCTATTAACCTAAAAATGATAGAAATAGATTTCTGCTTATTACACAACGAACGAATCTAGCATATGGATACAGTATATGTTTCTACATGTGATAGATGATAGGGAGTTGCAAATGCAGGAGAGATGAAAGGGGCGATGGATTATGTTACTGCTAATTATGATTGTAAGTATGTCAGGTGTGCTGTTGTATGCTGTTTTAAAACCGCCGGCAGTTAAACAATCGAAAGTTAGGATTGCTCGGCGTAGATACGACAGGATAAATCGTCCTAATTTGCTAACGGTAATGAGTTTGAAAACAGAAACAGAAGCATCTAGTTCCTTGCAGCTTATGGACGGTGAAATAGAGTGCAGTGAAGCTGAGACTGCGTTGCATCCTTATCCGGCACGAGAGGGGTGATTGGAATGTATGAGCCTGCCGCAATTATGATTACTATATTAACTTTTATAATATCGATGATTCTGATCATGTGGCGTCCAAGAGGCGTAAATGAAGCCCTGCCTGCGGTAATAGGGGCTGTTGCTGTAGTTTTATGCGGGACTGTGTCATTTGCTGACCTTGGCGTAATTGTAGAGACAGTGAGCGGTGCGGCTATTACGATAATAGCAACTATTGTTACAGCTTTAGTTTTAGAAAGCATCGGTTTTTTCTACTGGGCGGCGGAAGGACTGGCATCACGAGCAAAAGGTTCAGGAATACGATTATTTTGGTATGTAAATTTACTTTGTTTTTTAATGACGCTATTTTTTAATAATGATGGCAGTATTCTGATAACGACACCGATTCTACTATTACTGCTACAAAATATGGGGTTAAAAACACATCAAAAAATTCCTTACTTATTGTCGGGGGCATTAGTTGCGACTGCATCGAGTGCACCGATTGGGGTTAGCAACGTTGTAAATCTTATAGCGCTTAATATCGTCGACATGAGCCTGTACATGCATACGTTAATGATGTTTGTGCCTGCGACATTGGGTTTGCTGCTGTTGACCTGTTTGTTATTCCTTGTATTCCGCAGCAGCCTTCCGACAAAGCTTCCTATGAGCTATCGCTATCAGCTTAGCCCGATGAAAAGCATGCGTAGAAAACACCCGCTGCAAGACGATGTCATGGAAGTGAAGCCTCAATATAGTTTGAAATTAATGCGATACATTCTATTGTTCGTGCTTCTGCTTAGGCTAAGTCTCTTCGCAGCTTCCTATTTCCACATTCCGATAGAGTCTGTCGCTGTGCTCGGCTCACTGTTGCTGCTAGGGTGGAGATGGATTTATTTAAAAATAAGCCCCGCAGATATGCTCAGAAAAACACCGTGGCATATTCTTATTTTCGCACTCGGGATGTACGTAATGATTTATGGTTTGCATAATATCGGCCTTACGAAACTGCTGGTTGAGCTCTCGAGTCCGTTTATACACGGCAGCTTGATGAATGCGAGTATTATGATGGGCAGTCTGCAATCCATTATGTCTTCCCTGTTCAATAATCACCCTGGATTAATGATCGGGACCTTAACTTTGACCGAAATGCATTTGGAGCCGTTAACGTTAAAAGTAGCCTATCTGGCCAACGTAATTGGCAGTGATATCGGTGCTTTGCTTCTTCCTATCGGTACATTGGCCTCATTAATATGGCTGCATATCATTAAACAACATAAGGTTAAGATCAGCTGGAAGGAGTACATTCGTGTGACAGTTCTAGTCATTCCTCCAACTGTTTTTTTTACGCTGCTTGTGCTTTATTATTGGGTGTATTGGTTATTCTAAGGGTAAAAATAATAAGTTCGTTCCATTCGCATGAAAGCGAAAGGGACGAACTTTTTTACATTATAGTATTACACTTTATTCGCCGCTCGTAATATCCTACGAGTTAATCTACTTAGAGGACAGTCTAGCCAATAAGCAATTCCCGTACCATGGCATGTATAAACCTGCCAAGCCTGCACCAAGCTAATATAAAAGCAGATCCTTACGGAATGATCCATTTATCGGAAAACAGATGCCCTATTTCGCTCATTTTGCTGAATTTTCATCCGTATAGGAAAATAGATCCCTTATTTGTTTGAAATGCAGCCTTTTAGGGGTAAAACCTTGAGATAAGGAATCCATATTCCGATCTTTCGAAAAAACAAGCAATTTGATGAAAATAAGGTACCTACGTTCCGATAGCAAGTCACTGCAAGTCTCTGCAAGCCACCGCAAGTATCTGCAATTGGATGAAATTAGTCAAGTCATGTAAATGCGTCGCACTTGACCTTTCGATAAAAAAGATTATAATAATTATTAAAGTCAAAGAAAGTCAAAGTCAGTTATCTGAACATTCAGTATTGTTCTTTCACTTCATTAGGAGGCTGGCGATGTGCGAAATATTTCCGATCTCATTGAACAGCATCTAAAGCTCATGCTGCAGAACAGCGTGAATGGAGCTGTTGAAATTCAGCGTAATGAGCTCGCGGACAAATTTTCATGCGTACCGTCACAGATTAATTATGTTATAAGCACTCGCTTCACCTTAGAGAAAGGTTATATGGTGGAGAGTAAACGCGGCGGGGGCGGCTACATTCGCATTCAACGAGTAGATTTGCCGACATTGAAAAGTATTCAGTTCCATATCGAGGAGACAATCGGTGATTGCGTCGATCAGAACTCATCGGAAGGTCTGATCTATCAGCTCGAAGAGGCAGAGCTTGTAACTGGACGCGAGGCAAATATGCTCCGCTCAGCTATTTCGCGTGAGGTACTAGCGGTTAAGCTGCCGCTGAGAGATGAGCTTCGAGCGAGATTGTTGAAGTCCATGCTTATTTCATTACTCATGAAATGAGCAAGTAAGACTGATAGGAGGGATTAGACGTGCTTTGTCAGGATTGTGGAAAAAAAGCTGCAACACTTCATTTTACTAAAATCGTGAATGGCGAAAAGACCGAGTTTCACATATGCGAGGCGTGTGCTCGAGATCGAGGAGAAGGGATTCCTGGAACACCGAACGGCTTTTCCATTCACAGTCTTTTGTCAGGCTTATTAGATTTTCAGCCGTTAGGCGCTACGTCGCTTGGGTCCGCACAGCTGCAGAGCATTCGATGTGAAGAATGCGGCATGACGTATGCTCAGTTTAGCAAAATTGGCCGTTTTGGCTGCAGCAACTGTTATGAAGCCTTTGGCGAGCGTCTTGATCCGTTGTTGAAGCGCGTACATGGAAGCACTCTTCACACGGGTAAAATACCTAAGCGGTCAGGCGGCCAAATCCAATGCAAGCGAGAAATTGAACAATTGAGAAGAACAATGCAGACCCACATTGAGCATGAGGAATTTGAAGACGCTGCGAAGCTTCGTGACCGAATTCGCGAGCTGGAACGAAAAATATCCGGTATTTAGGCACTCATAGGGAGGGAGGAAATCTGATGTCAGAGCATCGATTTTTAGACTATGCGTTAAGTGATTGGATGAGGAGCAATGCTCCAGAGTCTGATATTGTCATAAGCAGCAGAGTACGAATAGCGAGAAATTTGTTGAATCTGCCATTTCCAATGCTCGCTACCAATCAGCAGTCAAATGATGTAATGAAACAGCTGACAGAGGTTCCGCAATCCGGCAAATTGAGTTCCCTCGGGCAATTTGATACTTACCTGATAGCTGAGCTGGATGAGCTGGATAAGCGAGTATTGATGGAAAAGCATTTAATTAGTCCAAATATGGCTAACGAGACGCGCGGCGGTGCTGTCGTATTAAGCGACAATGAAGCTGTCAGCATTATGATCAATGAAGAGGATCATCTGCGTATTCAATGTCTGTATCCAGGCTTTCAAATAAAAGAGGCTTGCACGCTGGCAAGTCGTATAGATGATATTTTCGAGGAACAAATCAATTATGCTTTCGATGAGAAGCATGGCTACTTAACGGCTTGTCCAACCAATGTTGGAACTGGAATTCGAGCATCGGTTATGATGCATTTGCCGGCTCTTGTGCTAACGCAGCAAATTAATCGAATTTTATCTGCAGTCACACAAGTCGGTTTAACCGTAAGAGGGCTTTATGGAGAAGGTACAGAGGCACAGGGAAATTTATTTCAAATATCGAATCAAATTACGCTCGGCCAATCAGAGAATGAAATTATAGATAATCTTTACAGTGTGGTCAGACAGATTATTGAGCATGAGCGCGCTGCACGCGATCGACTGCTTGCTGAATCGAAAATTCGTATAGAGGACCGTGTGAACAGATCCTTTGGGATATTGTCACATGCATCCATTATGGATTCGAAGGAAGCGGCTCAGCGATTATCGGATATTCGTCTGGGGGCGGATCTGGGGTTGCTTCCTGGGGTGACTCAAGAGGTGCTTAATGAATTAATGGTTATGACACAGCCCGGCTTTTTACAGCATACGTTTAATGAGAAGCTGGGACCTGAGCAAAGAGATTTGAGAAGAGCAGAGCTTATTCGCATGAAGCTGCGGAGAGCTTCTGAATCTGAGCATGGGGGTGCATCATTATGATGTTTGGAAGGTTTACGGAAAGAGCGCAAAAGGTACTCGCACTAGCACAAGAAGAGGCGTTTCGCCTAGGTCATAATAATATTGGCACAGAGCATATTTTATTAGGGCTCATTCGCGAAGGGGAAGGTATCGCGGCTAAGGCTCTCACAGGCCTCGGACTGGGTCTTGAGAAAATTCAGGATGAGGTGGAAGCATTAATCGGCAGAGGGCAAGAGCAGCCGAATACGCCTGCGTACACGCCGCGTGCGAAGAAGGTTATCGAGCTGTCGATGGATGAAGCGCGCAAGCTCGGCCACACTTACGTCGGAACAGAGCATATTCTGCTCGGACTAATTCGTGAGGGAGAAGGCGTTGCCGCACGGGTGCTGAACAATTTGGGCATAAGCTTGAATAAAGCCCGTCAGCAGGTGCTTCAGCTGCTTGGCAGCAGCGAAGCAGTCTCAAGCAATCATGGCACGCCTGCCAACGTTAACACGCCAACGCTGGACGGTTTGGCAAGAGATTTAACAGCCTTTGCGAAGGAAGGCAATTTGGATCCGGTAATCGGACGCAGCAAAGAAATTGAGCGCGTAATACAGGTGCTAAGCCGCCGTACAAAGAATAATCCGGTGCTCATTGGTGAGCCTGGTGTTGGTAAAACGGCAATAGCGGAAGGTCTAGCGCAGAAAATTATTGCGAATGAGATTCCGGAGACACTGCGCGATAAGCGTGTCATGACGCTTGATATGGGCTCAGTTGTGGCAGGTACGAAATATCGCGGCGAATTCGAGGACCGTTTGAAAAAAATAATGGATGAAATTCGCCAAGCAGGCAACATCATTCTATTTATAGATGAGCTCCACACGTTGATCGGCGCTGGCGGTGCTGAGGGCGCTATTGACGCCTCGAATATTTTGAAGCCTGCGCTTGCTCGGGGAGAGCTTCAGTGCATCGGAGCTACAACGCTTGATGAGTATCGCAAATATATTGAGAAGGATGCCGCACTAGAGCGCCGTTTCCAGCCGATTACAGTAGATCAGCCGTCACCGGATGAAGCGATTCAAATCTTGAATGGTTTGCGAGATCGTTATGAGGCGCATCACCGTGTGAAGATTACGGATGAGGCGATTGTGCAAGCTGTTAAGCTGTCTGACCGCTATATTACAGATCGTTTCCTGCCGGATAAGGCGATTGACTTAATTGATGAAGCCGGCTCGAAGGTTCGACTTAACTCCTATACAATTCCGCCTAATTTGAAGCAGCTTGAAAGCCGCTTAGAGGACATTCGCAAGGAGAAGGACGCTGCGGTGCAAAGCCAGGAATTCGAGAAAGCGGCAGCGCTTCGCGATACAGAGCAGAAGATGCGCGAGGAGCTGGATTCGACAAAGAACCAATGGAAGGAAAAGCAGGGTCGTACTGATTCTGAGGTTACTGCGGAGGATATTGCTCAAGTCGTTGCAAGTTGGACGGGAGTTCCGGTGAGCAAGCTGGCTGAAGAAGAGACCGAGCGTCTGCTTAATATGGAATCAATTCTTCATGATCGGGTTATTGGTCAAGAGGAAGCAGTCAAATCGGTATCACGGGCAATTCGCCGCGCTAGAGCAGGTCTGAAGGATCCGAAGCGTCCGATTGGCTCCTTTATTTTCCTAGGCCCGACAGGTGTCGGCAAAACAGAGCTTGCCCGCGCGCTTGCTGAATCGATGTTCGGCGATGAAAATGCGGTTATCCGAATCGATATGTCGGAATACATGGAGAAGCATTCTACTTCTCGCCTTGTCGGAGCTCCTCCAGGATATGTCGGCTATGAGGAAGGCGGTCAATTGACTGAGAAGGTTCGCCGCAAGCCGTATTCAGTTGTGCTGCTTGATGAGATTGAAAAGGCGCATCCGGAAGTATTTAATATCCTTCTTCAGGTGCTGGAGGATGGACGGTTGACGGATTCGAAGGGAAGAGTCGTTGATTTCCGCAATACGCTGATCATTATGACTTCGAACGTAGGCGCGGACCAAATCAAGCGTAATTCATCGCTCGGCTTTACTGCAGTGCAAGACGCTGGACGCGACTTTGCCCAAATGAAGGATAAAGTAATGGCTGAGCTGAAGAAAAGCTTCCGTCCAGAGTTTCTGAATCGGATCGATGAGACGATCGTATTCCATTCGCTGGGTGAGGAGCATATCGCGGAAATCGTAACGCTTATGTCCGACGAGCTGCGGAAGCGGCTGCGTGAACAAGAGGTCGATTTCGATTTAACTCCAGCAGCTAAAGCATTTTTGGCGAAGGAAGGCTACGACCCGCAATATGGTGCGCGTCCGCTCCGTCGTGCAATTCAGAAGCATATCGAGGACCGGTTGTCTGAGGAGCTTCTGATGGGCAATATTCAAAAAGGCGACAGCTTTACGATTGATGAGAAGGATGGAGCTTTGACGGTTACTAAAGACATTGCTCCTAAACAAGAAGAACAGCCCGCGCAATAACGAAGTCAGCTACAACCAACTAAATATATGAGATAATGTAACACCCCTTAACGGTATTGGAAAAACTTACAGTTTATCCGATATAAAGTTAAGGGGTGTTGTGGTAAACTCTAAATAAAGTAAATGAAGATAGTTGAGGATCAGCGAATGGCTAAAGTGAAGTCAAAATTTGTATGTACAGAATGCGGCACGGAGTCGCCAAAGTGGCTCGGCAAATGCCCAGGCTGCCATGCTTGGAATTCGATGGTGGAAGAGAAAGAAACGGTTATCAAGGCTCACGGAGTTGGATTGTCTAATGTCCACACGAAAGAAAAGCCGCAATCCATCATACATATAGAAAGTGGGCAAGAGCCGCGCATAGAGACAAGGATGCAAGAGCTTAACCGCGTGCTAGGCGGCGGTGTTGTTCCAGGCTCGCTCATTCTAGTTGGCGGAGACCCCGGCATCGGAAAGTCTACTCTGCTGCTGCAAACCTCTCATGCGCTTGCCGTTAAAGGTCTTAAGGTGCTCTACATATCAGGTGAAGAATCCGTTAGACAGACGAAGCTGAGAGCAGACCGATTAGATGCATTAGCAGAAACGCTTTACGTGCTTTGCGAGACGAATATGGAGCATATTAATGATGCCATTGAATCGGTAAAGCCCGACTTTCTCGTTATTGATTCTATCCAGACGGTGTACGACCCCGGGGTGCAGTCAGCTCCCGGCAGTGTAGCCCAGGTGCGGGAGTGCACGGCTCATTTCATGAGAGTAGCGAAGATTAAAGGTATCGCTACTGTGCTTGTTGGCCATGTGACGAAGGAAGGGGCCATTGCAGGTCCTCGATTGCTGGAGCATATGGTTGATTGCGTGCTTTATTTTGAAGGCGAGCGCCATCATACGTATCGGCTGCTAAGAGCGGTGAAGAACCGCTTTGGCTCCACTAATGAAATCGGAATATTCGAGATGAGCGAGGATGGCTTGCGGGAAGTGTCTAATCCTTCCGAGCTGTTTCTGTCAGAGAGGCCTCTAGGCGTAGCAGGCTCGACGGTTGTAGCGAGTATGGAAGGAACGAGACCCGTGCTTGTGGAGCTGCAAGCGCTCGTAGCTACGACGAATTTCCCTTCGCCAAGACGGATGTCAACAGGTATTGACCATCATCGAATGGCGCTCATTATCGCTGTGCTGGAGAAACGAAACGGCATGTTTCTGCAGACTCAGGATGCATATTTGAATGTTGCAGGAGGCGTGAAGCTGGATGAACCAGCGGTCGATCTAGCTGCCGCAGTTAGTCTGGCATCGAGCTTTCGCGATGCGCCGACAAGACCGTATGATGTCGTATTCGGAGAAGTTGGCCTAACAGGCGAGGTACGTGCAGTATCCCGAGCGGAGCAGCGGGTAAAAGAAGCTGAGAAGCTCGGATTTAAACGAGTCATTATGCCTGAGAAGAGCTTGAAGGGTTGGAAGCAACCTGCTGGAATAGAGATTATTGGCGTAAATACAGTAGCAGAGGCGCTTAAGGCCGCATTAGGATAAGGGGGCTTACAATGAAGGAGCTTTCGCAGCAAGAAGTTATGAATCAATTATTGCAATTAGTCGCACCCGGCACCCCTTTTCGAGAAGGATTGGAAAATGTGCTAAGAGCGAAGACCGGAGCGCTAATTGTTGTAGGGTACAGTCCTGAAGTTATGGAGGTTGTGGATGGAGGCTTCTCCATTAATTGCGACTTTTCGCCGAACTATCTGTATGAGCTTGCTAAGATGGACGGGGCTATCATTATGAGTGAGGATATGCGCCGGATTTTGTATGCGAACACACAGCTTATTCCGAACAGCAGCATACCTTCGATTGAGACGGGGATTCGTCATCGGACAGCGGAGCGGGTTGCCAAGCAGACAGGCAAGCTAGTCGTATCCATATCGCAGCGGCGTAATATTATAACGTTATATTTGGGAAATTTGCGATATTCGCTTAAAGAAATCGGCGTTATCTTAACGAAAGCTAATCAGGCGATTCAGACCTTAGAGAAATATAAGGCGGTACTGGTTCAATCTTTTACGAATTTGTCGGCGCTAGAGTTCGAAGAGCTCGTAACACTGCAAGAGGTGGCGCATGTCATTCAACGCGTCGAAATGGTGCTTCGCATTAAGCTTGAAATCAAGCGTTATATTAATGAGCTCGGTACAGAAGGCCGATTGATCAGTATGCAGATGGATGAGCTGATCGGCGGCGTCGAGGAAGAAGCATGGTACTTGCTGAAAGACTATGCGAAGGAAAATGCAGATGAGAAAATAAGAGAAATCCGCGCTGCGCTCAAGAAGCTAAGCTGGGATGAACTGCTTGACGCATCGCCGATCATGCGCATAATTGGCTATGCATACACTAGCACAATGGCAGACGAATCGCTCTCTCCACGAGGTTATAGGCTGCTCAATAAAATCCCTCGACTGCCGCTTATTATAATGAATAACTTAATCGACAGATTTGGCCATCTGCCGCATATACTAATGGCAACGATCGAGGAATTGGATGAAGTGGACGGCATTGGAGAGGTTCGCGCGCGGGCAATTAAGGAAGGTCTAAAGCGAATACAGGAGCAGATGTTCATTGACAGACAAATATAAATCCCATACAATAAACTGAATGTGGACGTAATCAATTCTTTGCATCATTAGCTGCAGGTTTTGGGGCATAGTAGAGAAGAGGTGTTTTTGATGATTATGAAGTCGATACCGAGCCTTCTCACGGTAGGGAATTTATCTCTCGGAATGATTGCCATCATACTCGTGTTTAATGAGAAACCCGAATTGGCAGCCATGATGGTCATTATAGCGATGCTGCTGGATGGTGTAGACGGTCGCGTTGCCAGGGCTCTGAATGCTCAAAGTGAATTTGGCAAAGAGCTTGATTCGTTGTCCGATGTTATTTCCTTTGGCGTGGCTCCGGCATTTATTATGTATGTGGTCGCTTTGCAGGAACTAAATCCGGCAATTGCATGGACGGTTACCGCTATTTTTCCGATTTGCGGAGCGTTGCGGCTTGCTCGGTTCAATGTTATTGAAAGCTCCCCCGGTTATTTTATCGGCTTGCCGATTCCGGCAGCGGGCGGGGTGTTAGCGACGCTTGCTTTGTTCAGCGCGACAATTCCGACGGTTGTACTTGTAGCTGCTTCATTATTTTTAGCCTTTCTAATGGTTAGCACTGTGAAATATCCAAACTTTAAAAAGATAGGCATTCCAAAAAATGCGATATGGGTTGTACCTGTCATTATTCTTATATCCGTTGTACTGGGCATCTTATTTCCGAATCACTTATCCAAAATTCTGCTTGTACCGCTTCTGTTATATGCGCTATACGGTATTAAAAAAAAGGCTGATCATCGCGTGAAAAAAAGAAAACGCAAACGGAAGCTGCCGCCTCCGGATCAGCATGATGAGAATGTTCAACCCGAGCATACCGCTTAGCCGAGCAGCTCGTTAGAAGCAAAACAACCGCTAACTTCTTCCTCAAGGAAGTGAAGTTAGCGGTTGTTTTTTATTTTCCTATTATCTCAGGTTAAATAAACCGAGAGTAGAGCATTTATCATATTCCTTCGAAATAACCTCATCCAGTTCAATGTCCATTAGATTACATAAAGCAGTCATGTAAAAAAGATTGCGTCCCAGCTCATTCTGAATCGCATCTCGGCAATGCTCGCACATTTGTCCTGAGAGATGACTTTGCAGTGTTGTTTTGGCGTCCTCCAGGTTAAGCTCATCTGAGTATTGCTGCTTACGGGCGTTTAATTCAATGCATCCGCAATCCGTAATTGCTTTGGAAACAGATCGATTGACAGAAGCGCTGGATTGTCCGAACTTGGTCATAACATCGATTAAACTGCGATGCCTTAGCAATAAATCGGTCACCTTTGATTGAAATTCCTCTAGTGTCGGAGCGTTGACAGGTTCCACATTTACACCATCCTCTCGAGAAGTAGCCATGTTTCTATTATAAGCCTCCCAGCACTCTTTTCCAAATCAATTCGTCAATTTTGAAATAATATTAATGTCCACGGTTAGTCTGGCTAATATTGGAACATAATTGTAATGGAGGTGAACCTATATGGTTAGACGTATATTGCAATTAATAGGAATGTTGTTTGGCGGTATGGCCGGAGGTGAGATGTATGGATGGATGAATGGCGCGGCGATGTGGTCGAGCTCTTCTTTTAGCATGCTTCAGCGTTCAGGCACTTATTACATGTATGTAGCATTCGGCGCGGTTTTTGGAGCGGTAGCTGCGACGATGCTCGCGGGTCAAGTTATTCGTTATATGCAAAAGGGGGCGGATCGCACTGCGGAATTGCCTGTTAGTGAGCTGCTTGCAGGCTCCTTCGGTCTGTTGGCGGGGCTGCTGCTATCTGTTATGCTGTATCCTGCGGTAGCGAGTTTTGGAGGTCTCGGTCAATTGATTCCGGGAGTCATGACCTTGTGTCTCGGTTATATCGGAATGCAGATTGGTTTAAGAAAGAAGGAAGAGCTTGGGGCGGCGGTCGCTGCGATCATGGAGAAGCGCAAAGCAGTAATCCCTGCTGCTGATGATAAAACCGGCTTTGAGGAGCACAAAATATTAGATACAAGCGTCATTATCGATGGAAGAATTGCGGATATTTGCAAGACTGGTTTTATTGAGGGAACGCTCGTCATTCCTGAATTTGTGCTTGAGGAGCTGCAGCATATTGCGGATTCCTCGGATCTGCTTAAACGAAATCGCGGTCGTCGCGGGCTTGATATTTTAAATAAAATACAAAAGGAACTCGATGTCCGCGTTCTTATTTATGAAGGCGATTTTGAGGAGATTAACGAAGTGGACAGCAAGCTGGTTAAGCTTGCCAAAGCGCTCGGCGGCAAAGTGGTTACGAACGATTTCAATCTCAATAAGGTGTGTGAGCTGCAAGGCGTTTCGGTTTTGAATATTAATGATTTGGCCAATGCGGTGAAACCGGTAGTGCTGCCTGGTGAAGAAATTATCGTTCAAGTGATTAAGGACGGTAAGGAGCACGGACAGGGCGTTGCCTATTTGGATGACGGTACGATGATTGTGGTGGAGGGCGGACGTGAGTATATTGGAACGACGATGGAGGTTCTAGTGACAAGCGTTCTGCAGACGTCTGCGGGAAGAATGATTTTTGCTAAGCCTAAGCTGTTGGAAAAAGCGCTCTAACAAGGTATGATAGAACTATTCATTTAGGTTCGACTAGAACCACCTTATTTCAGCGCAGGGCAGGTAGAGGGCATGAAAGCAAACTGGGGAGTCGTCATCGTTGCGGCCGGTCGCGGTACGCGGATGGAGACGAAGGAAAGCAAGCAATATTTGCAATTAGCGGACAAGCCGATTGTTGTACATACGCTTGAGCTGTTTCAAGAGCTGGCGGATGTGACTGAAATTGTGTTGGTTGTCGGCGAAGATGATGTAGAACGCTGCCGCGCATGGACGATGCAGTACGGTCTAACGAAGGTGACAGCTGTTGTCGCGGGCGGTGCTGAACGTCAGCAATCTGTCCATATTGGCGTGCAAGCTGTAAGCACGGAATGGGTTATGGTGCATGACGGTGTCAGGCCGCTTATTAGCAGTTCGGCTGTGAAGGCCTGTTGCTCTGCAGCAGAGGAATGCGGCGCAGCTGTGCTTGCTGTACCGGTCAAGGATACGATTAAGCAGGTGAATTCTGCAGGTGTCATTACGGCGACACCGGATCGGCGAAGCTTGTGGTCCATTCAGACGCCACAAGCTTTTCGTCGTAGTCTTCTGCTGGAGGGGCATGAGCGGGCTGCGGCAGAAGGATTTCTTGGCACCGATGACGCGATGGTCGTTGAGCGTTTGGGGGCAGCCGTAATGGTAGCCGAAGGCGAGTATACGAATATTAAGATTACTACGCCAGAAGATCTTCCGTATGCGGAATTTCTTATGGCCGCAAGGAAGTAGTCATTGTTTTGAGAGAGGGGAAGCTGCAACTATGATACGTATTGGTCAAGGCTTTGATGTGCATCAGCTGGTGGAGGGTCGTCCATGTATTATTGGCGGCGTAACGATTCCGTATGAAAAGGGTCTGCTAGGTCATTCCGATGCGGACGTTCTGCTGCATACGATTACAGATGCGGTGCTTGGCGCCTTGGGGTTAGGTGATATCGGCAAGCATTTTCCAGATACGGATGATGCCTTTAAGGATGCAGACAGCCTAAAGCTGCTGGAGCAAGTATGGACTATGATTCGTGAGCGCGGTTATAAGCTCGGGAACGTAGATGCGACCATTATTGCGCAGCGTCCGAAGATGCTGCCTTATATACCGCAAATGACAGCTGTAATCGCAAAAGCGCTAGAGTCGGATGTATCGCAGGTGAACGTAAAAGCAACGACGACAGAGCAGTTGGGCTTTACAGGCCGCGGGGAAGGCATAGCTGCGCAAGCGGTAGTGCTGCTTGTGAAAGAAGAAGCTATATAGCAGTTTGTAAGATTATTTAACAGCACATCTATTTTCAATAAATAGGGGGACCCTAGAATGACGCAAGAAATTCGTGTTCGGTATGCGCCTTCTCCAACTGGTCATTTGCATATCGGCAATGCTAGAACGGCATTATTTAATTATTTATTTGCCAGACAATTGGGCGGAAAGTTCATTATTCGGATCGAGGATACCGATGTTAAACGCAATGTTGCGGGCGGCGAGGAAAGTCAGCTGAAATATTTGAAATGGCTCGGAATGGATTGGGATGAGAGCATTGATGTTGGCGGTGAATATGGGCCATATCGCCAGACTGAGCGCCTTGATATTTACCGCAACTATTGGCAGGAGCTTTTGGATCGCGGTTTGGCTTACCGCTGCTATTGCTCAGAGGAAGAGCTGGAGCAGGAGCGGGAGGAACAGATCGCGCGCGGTGAAACGCCTCGATACTTAGGTCGTCACCGTAATCTGACGGCAGAGCAATGTGCTGCTTTTGAGGCGGAAGGCCGTGTGGCGAGCATTCGCTTCCGTGTGCCGGAGGAGAGGACCTATACATTTAATGATATGGTCAAAGGCGCAATAAGCTTCGATACGACAGAAATGGGCGACTTTGTTATTGTGAAGAAAGATGGTATTCCGACCTATAACTTCGCCGTTGTTCTTGATGATCATCTGATGCGGATCAGCCATGTGCTTCGCGGTGAGGATCATATTTCGAATACGCCGCGGCAGCTGATGATTTACGAAGCTTTTGGCTGGGAGGCTCCTTTATTCGCTCATATGACTCTTATCGTGAATGAGAGCCGTAAGAAGCTGAGCAAGCGCGACGAATCCATCATTCAATTTATTGAGCAATATGACAAGCTCGGTTACTTGCCTGAAACCTTGTTCAACTTTATTGCTTTGTTAGGCTGGTCGCCAGAAGGCGAACAGGAGCTGTACAGCCGCGAAGAGCTGATCCATATTTTTAATGCGGAGCGTTTGAGCAAAAGCCCGGCCGTATTTGATACACAGAAGCTTAGCTGGATGAACAATGAGTATTTGAAAAAGGCTGAGCTGCCGCGTGTAGTCGCGCTTTGCTTGCCCCACTTGCAGGAAGCGGGACGCTTGCCTTTAGAGCTAAGCGACGAGGAGCGGGAATGGACGGAGGCTTTGGTCGCGCTGCATCAGGATAAGCTGCGCAGCGCTTCGGAAATCGTACCGCTTACGGAGTTGTTCTTCCGCAACGAGATTGTTGATGAAGAGGAAGCGACAGCTGTCTTGTCTGAAGATACGGTCCCTGCAGTGCTTAGCGCGTTTTTGTCGCGGATTGAAGCAGGGGATACGCCATTTACTGTTGATGGCATTAAGGATATGATTAAGGCAGTTCAAAAGGAAACCGGCTGCAAAGGCAAAGCCTTGTTCATGCCGATTCGCGCGGCAATTACCGGACAAACGCATGGGCCTGACCTCAATCAGTCACTTGTGCTGCTAGGACAAAATAAGGTTGCAGCAGCTTTGCGCAGCCGTTTGGCGTAAGCAGACTAATCATAATCATCTTGTCACCTTTTGCTCGATTCGGTATACTATTGTAATAAATGCATATGAACGGCCTTGATCAGGAGAAGTACGTTAAAGCTGGATTTACAGAGAGGACAACCATCACTCTATTCTTAGCGTTCGCTGTATGCGGCGGCAATGAGACATGGAGAAGGGCTGAAAGTTGTCTATTCCACTGAACGGAAATTTGCACCTGTGAGCTTTGCTCCGAGCTGTACTCGTACAGGGTAGGCGGCAACGTAATGTCTGCGTTAAGGACTTCAAGACGAATTCGGCGGTAATGCGGTATGAGTAATACTGACAGCCAATGGATTCAAGCAGAGTGGGACCGCGATCATACACGCCTCTGCAGCATTTAATGCTGCAGAGGCTTTTTGATTAGTTTGTGCGATGTAACATGATGAGTGACCAGTGTGGGATAACTGATGATTGAATCAGCGTTTTTGTGGAGAGGGGCAATTATAATGTTTCGCCAATTTCAATCAGATGTGCAGGCCGTATTCGAGAATGATCCGGCGGCGCGAAGCAGGCTTGAAGTCATTTTTACTTATTCGGGTCTTCATGCCATATGGGCGCATCGCATAGCGCATCCTTTGTATCGAAGAGGCTGGTATACGCTTGCTCGCATTATATCGCAGTTAAGCCGATTTATGACTGGCATTGAAATACATCCTGGCGCGCGAATTGGCCAGCGTTTTTTCATCGATCACGGCATGGGGGTCGTCATTGGAGAAACCTGTGAAATTGGCGATGATGTTATTGTTTATCAAGGTGTCACGCTGGGCGGAACTGGCAAGGAGAAAGGGAAGCGCCATCCTACAATCGGCAACAATGTCGTCATCGGGACCGGAGCCAAGGTGCTTGGCTCTTTCAAGGTCGGTGATTTCACGAATATTGGCTCGAACGCGGTTGTGCTGCGAGAGGTGCCTGACAATTGTACGGTAGTCGGCAATCCTGGACGCATCGTGAAGCGCAACGGAGAACGCGTGAAGGATCGCCTTGACCACACCCAGCTTCCCGATCCGGTTATTGAAATGCTAAGGGCGATGCAGAAAGAAATTGATGAGCTCAAGGCAGAAGCCAAGCAGCGAAAGTGTGAGGAATCATTTGAAAAGAAAGTTAAGGAGGAGATAAGCTAGTATGACAGTTACTATTTATAATACACTTTCTCGCGTGAAAGAGGCTTTTAAGCCGCAGCAAGACGGCAAAGTGAAGATGTATGTATGCGGTCCGACCGTATATGATTATATTCATATTGGCAATGCCAGACCTGTCATTTTTTTCGATGTGGTGCGCCGTTATTTAGAGACAATCGGCAATGAAGTCAATTATGTCGTAAACTTTACTGATGTAGACGACAAGCTGATTCGAAAGGCTGAACAGCTGGGAACGACAGTTCCGGAAGTGGCTGAAACCTATATTGCAGCGTTTTATGAGGACATTGAAGCGTTGGGCGTTCATAAGGCGACGTTAAATCCCCGGGTAACTGAGCATATTGCGGAAATTATTAGCTTTATAGCTGAATTGGTTGAAAAAGAGATCGCTTATACAAGCGAGGGCGATGTATATTTCCGTACCGCTAAATTCGCTGATTACGGCAAGCTTTCTCATCAAAATGTAGATGAGCTTCAATTCGGGATACGCATCGATACTTCAGAGCGTAAGGAGAACCAAGAGGACTTCGTGTTGTGGAAAGGCGCGAAGCCAGGCGAAATTTTTTGGGAAAGCCCATGGGGGCCAGGACGGCCAGGCTGGCATATCGAATGCTCAGCTATGGCTCGCGTATATTTGGGCGATACGCTTGATATTCATGGAGGCGGTCATGACCTGCAGTTCCCGCATCATGAATGCGAAGTTGCGCAATCCGAAGCATTGACAGGCAAGCCGCTTGCGAACTATTGGATGCACAACGGCTATATTCACATTAACAATGAGAAAATGTCGAAGTCATTAGGCAACGGGATTACGGTTCATGAGCTGGTGAAGCGGGTTAAGCCGCAGGCTATTCGTTATTTTATGCTGTCAACGCATTATCGCAGTCCGCTTAATTTCAGCGACGAAACGATAGAGCAAGCAGAGAACAGCGTTACTCGGATTGAGAATTGCGCCGCGAACCTCAAGCATAGACTGAGTGCGGCAGCAGACGCTGAAGGGACTGTTGACAGCGGATTAGCAGCTCGCTTAGTGTCCATTCGTAATCAATTCCATGCCAAAATGAGCGATGATTTTAATACGCCGGATGCGATTACTGCTGTATTCGAGCTTGTGACGGAAGCGAATCAATGGATGAAACGTGAGGCTGCTGCGGCAGTTGAGCTGAAGGCGCTGCTGGATGAGCTTGAAGCGATGGATACTGTGCTTGGACTGCTGCCAGTGAAGGGGAATGAGGAGCTGCTTGATGCCGATATTGAAGCTTTAATCGTAGAACGCACAGAAGCCCGTAAAACCAAAAATTGGGCAAGGGCGGATGAGATTAGAGATATTCTTAATGATCAAAATATTATACTAGAGGATACACCGCAAGGTATCCGCTGGCGGCGGAAATGATGCGGAGCGAGGGTCAGTCTCTGTTAGCCTTTCCGCCAGCCAAGAGTCCGCAGCTGTTAAATCCTGTCGTGCTGGCGTATATGGGCGACGCAGTATTTGAGCTTTTGGTTCGACAATATTTTATTTCATTGCCTAACCACAAGCCGCAGCATCTTCACCGTGAGGCGACAAAGCTTGTATCGGCCAAGGCGCAGCGCAGACTGCTGGAGCGGCTTCAGCCGCTCTTGACCGAGGAAGAAGCGGATATTGCGCGCCGCGGACGCAATACGAAGTCGGGCTCTCCTCCTAAAAATGCTGATCCCGCTGATTATCGACTGGCTACCGCGCTGGAGAGTTTGTTTGGTTATTTGTTCTATGAAAGCCGGTTGGACCGAATTAAGGAGCTGTTCGACGCGGGGCTGTCGAATCAACGGGAGGATTATCACTCAACTCGCAGTGAACAGCTGGATAAGAAGGCAATTATAAAGGAGGATGAAGAGGCGTATGACGGAAATGAACCATGAAGAGGAAATGATCGCCGGCAAGCATCCTGTGCTAGAAGCGCTTCGTTCCGGGCGAGAGTTGAACAAAATATGGATAGCAGACGGCGCGCAGAAGAGCTTGACTGGTCCAATCGTTGCAGAAGCGAAAAAACAAGGAATTGTCGTTCAGTTCGTCGATAAAAGAAAGCTCGATGCGCTTGTCCCTGACGTAACGCATCAGGGCGTTGTTGCCCAAGCGGCGGCATTCAGCTATGCAGAGCTGGAGGATTTGCTGACGATTGCGCAAGAACGAGGCGAAACGCCATTTTTTCTGCTGTTAGATGAAATCGAAGATCCGCATAATCTCGGCTCGATATTGCGTACGGCAGAGTGCACGGGGGTGCATGGCGTTATTATTCCGAAGCGCCGATCAGCAGGTCTGACAGCTACAGTGTTAAAAACTTCTGCTGGTGCTGCGGAGCATGTTGCCGTTGCGCGCGTGACTAATTTGGCGCAGACGATTGATCGGCTGAAGGAAGCGGGCGTTTGGGTGACAGGCACGGATGTTGCTGCGGCGCAGGATGTGTATGCGACAAAGCTTGATATGCCGCTTGCCATCGTTATTGGCAATGAGAGTAAAGGCATAGGAAGATTAATCAAGGAAAAATGTGATTTTCTTGTTAAGCTGCCGATGCTTGGTCAATTGAATTCGCTGAATGCATCTGTTGCTGCGGGTGTACTGATGTATGAAGCAGTCAGGCAGCGGCGGGACATATAAAGGATGAAGCGGCGGGACGATATTCTGCTCGTTGACGGCTATAATATGATTGGCGCATGGCCGGAGCTTGAGCGGCTAAAGGAAATTGATTTGGAAGATGCTCGCGATCAACTTGTCAGCATGCTTGCCGATTATCAAGGATTTACTGGACTCCGGGTTTATGTCGTGTTCGATGCCCATCAAGTTCCGGGAATTGGAAAGACATATAAGCAGAATCGGCTGACAGTGCTTTATACGAAAGAAAAGGAAACGGCTGATGAATGTATTGAACGATTATGCTCTGAACTGTCCTCGAGGCGGCAAAATATTTACGTTGCAACCTCGGATCTTGTTGAGCAGCATGTCGCTTTTGGACAAGGCGCGCTGCGAATGTCAGCGCGCGAGCTGTTAATAGAAGTGAATCAAAGCCGTAAGGATATTCAGCAAGCACTGCGCCAGGAAACGGCCAAAAAGCGCAATTCGGTAGACGGCATTATAAGCAGCGAGATTTTAAGTAAAATGGAAAAGCTCAGGCGGGGAGAAAATAAATAGACAATTTTTAGTCATCACTGTCGAAAAAGTTACAATTTACTGTAAGACCAACAGATATTGGTTCCTCCTTTAGTTGACTGTGTAAGGTTACATAATGTATACTGTGTCTAGATTTATGTCGTGATAGACTTTGATTTGTCGCACTTTTTCACTAGGATCACTAGTATAGTACATAACGATATAGCGCCTTCCTAGAGGCTGTATATTCGTTAAAACAAGAATCTAGCGGTGTACGCCTTGCAGGCCGGAGGGATAGTTCGTGAGCATCGACCTCAAAGAGTGGAGTACGCTCGAATATGATAGCAGCACGGATGAGGACATCGTCGAGGCGGTGCGGAGTGGCGACAGTATTGCGCTTGAGTATCTCATCAATAAGTACAAGAATTTCGTCCGTGCGAAAGCGCGTTCTTATTTTCTGATCGGTGCAGACCGAGAGGATATTGTTCAGGAAGGAATGATCGGCCTATACAAGGCGATACGAGACTTTAAAGGCGATAAGCTGGCAAGCTTCAAAGCCTTTGCGGAGCTCTGTATTACCAGGCAGATTATTACTGCTATTAAGACAGCTACGAGGCAAAAGCACATACCGCTTAATTCCTATGTATCGCTGGACAAGCCGATTTATGACGAGGATTCAGACCGTACGCTGCTTGATGTCATATGCGGGACCAGAGTATCTGATCCTGAAGAGCTGATTGTGAATCAAGAGGAATTTAATGGGCTTGAGGATAAGATGTCTGAAATATTAAGCGATCTAGAACGTAAGGTTCTAATGCTATATTTAGACGGAAGATCCTATCAGGAAATCGCAGTGGATCTTGATAGGCATGTGAAATCGATTGATAACGCGCTGCAGAGAGTAAAGCGTAAGCTGGAGCGTTATCTTGAAGTGAGAGATTTGAGCGGATAACCGCATGGGGACTTAATTGGGAGAAGAGATCGGTGTTCGCTGCCATGCGGACGCTCTCTCTTCTTTTTCTGTTTAAAGAGCTTAAAATTGTTAATAATGATAGGTAAGAGTGTTGGAAGATGAATTTACAATATTTCGCGGTTGTTACAGCAGCCTTTCGCGTTGACAGCAGCAGGGCTATATGATAAAGTGTTTTAGGTAGGCCTGAAAACGAGGTTTTTTTTCGTTTTGGCGATTGGAATCAATGTTGTGTCATATAGAGCTACATGATTCGTATTTAGTAGCAGTTCGGGAGGTGTACTTCAATGCGGGTTATTATCACGTTGGCATGCACAAACTGCAAACAGAGAAACTATGCGAGCAGCAAGAACAAACGCAATCACCCCGACCGCATCGAGTTGAAGAAGTTTTGCAAGTTCTGTAACGAGCAGACTCCTCATCGCGAGACGAGATAGTCAATTGGAGGTGTAAACGTGGCATTTTTCGCTAAACTGAAGCAAGGCTTTGGGTCATCGTTTAGTTTTTTTGCCGACAGCTGGGCAGAACTGAAAAAGGTTCGCTGGCCAAATCGTAAAGAGTTGACAAGCTACTCGATCGTCGTTTTGATTACAGTGGCATTTGTTACTGTTTACTTCTGGCTTCTTGACATCGGGATCTCGTCTATTGTTGAACTCATTGTTTAAGAAGGGTCCAAAGGTGGATTTGTGATGGAAAAAAGATGGTACGTCGTGCATACTTACTCAGGCTATGAGAACAAGGTGAAAGCCAACCTGGAGCGCCGAGTTGAATCGATGGGCATGGAAGACAAGATTTTCCGTGTACTTGTTCCTATGGAAGATGAAGTGGTAGAGAAGGATGGTAAGAAGAAGACTGTCCAACGCAAGGTCTACCCCGGCTATGTTCTGGTGGAAATGATTCAAACCGATGATTCCTGGTATGTTGTTCGTAATACGCCGGGCGTAACGGGATTTGTAGGTTCGACTGGATCGGGATCTAAGCCGACTCCGCTATTGCCTGAAGAAGTGGATCAAATTTTGAAACACATGGGCATGGAAGAGCCGAGGCCGAAGATTGAGTTCGAGCTGAAGGAAACTGTTCGCGTCAAAGTAGGTCCTTTCGCAGATTTTGTTGGTACAGTGGAAGAAATTCTGCTGGACAAAGCGAAGCTTAAGGTTCATGTCAACATGTTTGGCAGGGAAACCCCACTTGAGCTGGATTATACTCAGGTGGAGAAGGTTTAAGACCTAGTTTCGTTAATTCGCTTCGTAACAGAAGCGAAAGCTGTATCGCATGAATGCGTACGGCTCTTTAATGGGCGGTATGTGTCTCAAGCGCGGATTACCATGGTAAGGAGGTGTGTGGCATGGCAAAAAAGGTCATCAAGTTAGTCAAACTGCAAGTTCCAGCAGGTAAAGCGAACCCAGCGCCGCCGATCGGTCCAGCACTAGGTCAAGCAGGCGTTAACATTATGGCGTTCTGTAAAGAGTTTAATGCTCGTACTGCTGATCAAGCGGGTCTGATTATTCCAGTCGTGATCACTGTATTCGAGGATCGTTCCTTCACATTCGAAACTAAGACTCCGCCGGCAGCAGTATTGCTTCGCGTGGCAGCAGGTATCGAGAAGGGTTCAGGCGAGCCTAACAAGAAGAAAGTTGCTACAGTTAAACGTGACAAAGTTCGCGAAATCGCTGAGCAAAAAATGCCGGATCTAAACGCAGCTTCCGTTGAAGCGGCAATGCGTATGGTTGAAGGTACTGCGCGCAGTATGGGCGTAACAATCGTTGACTAATTTCATTCGTCCAACGGGACAATGAAGAGGAGTCCGCTGTCTTGGCGGCTCTATAGTGCAGAGCTTCGGCTTATGCATGTGGGAGGATCATTCCTAGGAGGATTTTCCGCTACAACCACTTGAGGAGGATATTACTAATGGCTAAACATGGCAAGAAATATGTAGAAGCTGCTAAGCTGATCGACAGCGAAGCGACTTATGAGCCTTCAGAAGCGATTGAGCTTGTGAAGAAGGCTGCAACGGCTAAATTCGACGAATCCGTTGAAGTGGCAGTTCGTCTGGGTGTTGACCCTCGTAAGCAAGACCAAGCGGTACGCGGCGTTGTCGTACTTCCGCATGGCACAGGCAAAACAAAACGCGTTCTCGTTTTCGCAAAAGGCGAAAAAGTGAAAGAAGCGGAAGCTGCAGGCGCTGACTATGTTGGCGACGCAGACATGATTAACAAAATCCAACAAGGCTGGTTTGATTTCGACGTTTGCGTAGCTACGCCGGACATGATGGCTGAAGTTGGTAAGCTCGGCCGTATCCTGGGTGGTAAAGGTCTAATGCCTAACCCTAAAGCAGGAACAGTAACATTTGATATTACTAAGGCCGTTCAAGAAATTAAAGCAGGTAAAATCGAATACCGTCTGGATAAAGCTGGTCAAATCCATGCTCCAATCGGTAAAGTTTCATTCGACGCTGACAAGCTGAATGAAAACCTTAAAGCTTTGGTTGACGCGCTTCTTCGTGCGAAACCAGCAGCTGCAAAAGGTGTTTACCTGAAAAACATTTCTGTTTCCTCGACTATGGGCCCTGGCGCTCGCGTGTCGACAGCGAATTACCGCTAATCGGAACAGAACCAACACACGAATACGCATACCGTAGACAGTAGGTGCCGGAAGGCTTAATTTCCTACCGAGGTGTTATGATAAACGTTTTTAAGCTTTTATTTGCTGAAAAGCAATGAGCGATAACGACATCATGGCCTTCGCTTGGTCTGCGAAGGCCTTTCTCATGCATCGAGGCGTGGAAAGCCCGTCGTATAACGGAATGTATAATATTACGGGAGGTGTACAGTTTGGCTAACGCACAGATCATTCAAGAGAAACAAGAGGCGGTTGCTGCAGTTGCTGCTAAAATTAGCGAAAGCTCCAGCACGATTATCGCTGATTACCGCGGATTGAACGTTTCGCAAGTAACCGAGCTTCGTAAGCAGCTTCGTGAAGCAGGCGTTGAATTCCAAGTTCTTAAAAACTCGATCGTTCGCCGTGCAACTGAAGGTACTGATCTAGAAGGCTTGAACAGCATTCTGACTGGTCCTACAGCAGTAGCATTCAGCAAGGAAGACGCTGTTGTTCCGGCAAAAATCCTTAACAACTTCGCAAAAGCTAACGACGCTCTTAAGCTTAAAGGCGGCGTAGTTGAAGGCAGAGTTGTAAGTATGGAAGAAGTTAAAGCTCTTGCGGAGCTTCCTTCTCGCGAAGGTTTGCTCTCCATGCTCCTCAGCGTATTGCAAGCTCCAGTGCGCAACTTCGCGCTTGCGGTTAAAGCAGTCGGCGAGAAGCAAGAAGCACAAGCATAATAATAGTTCCAGCTTTGAATTTATCCGGCATGTGCCGGCCAGCTAAACAAACTATAAAAATAAAATTTTCGGAGGTACTACCATGTCTAAAGAGCAAATCTTAGAAGCAATTAAAGGTATGAATGTTCTTGAACTGAACGACCTTGTTAAAGCAATTGAAGAAGAATTCGGCGTTACAGCTGCAGCTCCAGTTGCAGTAGCAGCTGGCGGCGGCGCTGCTGAAGCTGCTGCTCAAACTGAGTTCGACGTAATCCTTGCAAGCGCTGGCGCTTCCAAGATCAACGTTATCAAAGTTGTTCGCGAAATCACTGGCCTTGGCTTGAAAGAAGCTAAAGAGCTTGTTGACAGCGCGCCAAAAGCAATCAAAGAAAAAGTTAGCCAAGAAGATGCTGACGGAATCAAAGCTAAGCTTGAAGAAGCTGGCGCTTCTGTTGAAGTTAAGTAATAGAAGGATATCTTCATATAGTCGATCTTGTGTACTCACAATGAATTGACTGACGAGCCCCTTGAACCGTCAGGTTTTAAGGGGCTCGCTTTATTCAATTCTAAAGGAGAATTGCTCGATGTCAGATCATTATTATTCCAAGGCTCCGAATGTGAATCATGACCGTAAGGAGCATGAGACAATTTTGCGAGGAATGCCTTTTAGATTTGTGACGGATTCCGGCGTTTTCTCGAAGACAGGCATCGATTATGGAAGCCGTGTTTTGATTGATGCTATAGACTTGGATGAACAAGCTCAAGTGCTCGATGTCGGCTGCGGTTATGGACCAATCGGACTGACTGCGGCAAGACTTGCAAAGCAAGGCCATGTTACTATGGTCGATATTAACGAAAGAGCTGTCGAACTATCTCGACAAAATGCAAAGCTTAACCGCATAGAGAACGTCACAATATTGCAAAGTGATTTATTCGATGCGGTCAAGGACCAATGCTATGATGTGATCTTGACAAATCCGCCGATTCGAGCAGGCAAATCAGTCGTTCACCAAATCTTTGAAGAAGGATTTAATTTATTGCGAGAAGGCGGCGAGATGTGGATTGTCATCCAGAAGAAACAAGGCGCGCCGTCAGCGGAAGCAAAGCTTCAATCTTTGTTCAAAGAGGTTGAGGAAGTGACGAAAGACAAGGGCTACCGAATTTTTAGAGCCTCTAAATAAAAGATTTGACTTGACATTTTGGATGTGGTATTATTATAAAATGTCAGCATTAAATTGGGCTCAATCTCTTTAGTTAACTAAAATGTCAAGTGCGATTTTCTGGCGTGGGATGAATAGATTTCGCGAGTTTGACGTATATTGTTTACGTTTTGGGCAAAATTACTTGATATGTGACCTTCGCACCCGCGCGCGTTAGGTTGGCTGCCAGAAACATGCTCTTTTTTCGAATTCCTTCGATAAGGAGCTTTTCTTTGTTTAACTATACAGGCGGATGATACCGTCTAAAGTGACACAGTACGTATCGATGCTGTGAGACAGACATGAGGGGTGAGGTTAAGTTGGCAGGACAACTTGTTCAGTATGGTCGGCGGGCGCGCAGAAGCTACGCTAGAATCAACGAGGTGCTGGAAGTCCCGAACCTGATTGAAATCCAACAAAAATCGTATGAGAAGTTTCTGGAAAACGATTTGATCGAGCTATTCCAGGATATTTCTCCGATTTCGGACTTTACGGGCAATCTATCGCTTGAGTTTATCGACTATAGCTTAGGCGAACCGAAATATTCGGTCGATGAATCAAAAGAGCGCGATGTCACATACGCAGCTCCTTTACGCGTTAAGGTGAGACTTTTTAACAAGGAAACCGGCGAAGTGAAGGAACAAGAAGTGTTCATGGGCGATTTTCCGCTTATGACTGAGACCGGTACGTTTATCATTAACGGGGCCGAACGAGTCATAGTAAGCCAATTGGTTCGATCCCCGAGTGTGTACTTCAGCACGAAGGTTGATAAGAGCGGAAAGAAAAACTTCACGACGACAGTTATTCCTAACCGTGGAGCATGGTTGGAGCTAGAAACTGACGCAAAGGATATTGTTTACGTTCGTATCGACCGTACTCGTAAAATTCCGGTAACGGTATTGTTGCGCGCACTTGGATTCGGCACTGATGCCGAAATTCTCGAACTGCTCGGACATGATGAGTATATTCGCAATACGCTGGACAAAGACAATACGGACTCTACGGAAAAAGCGCTGATTGAAATTTATGAGCGACTTCGTCCAGGCGAGCCTCCGACTTTGGACAATGCGAAGAGCTTGCTTGTTGCACGTTTCTTTGATCCAAAACGCTATGACCTAGCTAATGTAGGTCGTTATAAAATAAACAAAAAGCTTCACATCAAAAACCGTTTGTTCAATCAGCGTCTGGCTGAGAATCTGGTAGATCCGACTACTGGCGAGATTATTGCTGAGAGTGGTCAAATGATCGATCGACGTCTATTAGACGAGATTCTTGACAAGCTGGAAACGGATGTAGGCTTTAAAACCTACCATGTGGCAAATGGCGTTCTTGATGCGGACAGCATTCCGCTTCAAGAGATCAGTGTGTTCTCGCCGGATGATGAGAGCAAAGTGATTAAGATCATTGCCAATGGCATCATTGATAAATCCGTAAAGAATATTACGCCTGCGGATATTATCTCCTCCATTAACTATTTCATTAATTTGCTGCACGGTGTCGGCAGCACGGATGATATTGATCATCTGGGCAATCGTCGTCTTCGTTCAGTTGGCGAACTGCTGCAGAACCAATTCCGTATCGGCTTGTCTCGTATGGAACGTGTAGTTCGTGAGCGGATGTCCATCCAAGACGCAAATGCGATTACACCTCAGGCGCTTATTAATATCCGCCCGGTTATCGCATCGATTAAAGAGTTCTTTGGTTCATCTCAGCTTTCGCAGTTTATGGACCAGACGAACCCGCTAGCGGAGCTTACGCATAAGCGTCGTTTATCCGCTCTTGGTCCTGGCGGTTTGACGCGCGAGCGCGCAGGCTTTGAGGTTCGCGACGTTCATAACTCTCACTATGGTCGTATGTGTCCGATTGAGACTCCGGAAGGTCCGAACATCGGTCTGATCAACTCCTTGTCGACATTCGCCCGTATTAACGAGTATGGCTTCATTGAAGCCCCGTATCGTTGGGTGGATCCGAAGAATGGCGTTGTAACAGAGCAAATTGCATATATGACAGCAGACGAAGAGGATAACTATGTTATCGCTCAAGCGAACGCGGTCTTGACTGAAGAAGGCAAGTTTGCTGATGCGAACGTTATTGTTCGCTATAATAAGCAAGCAGATAATATCCTGACTATGTCTAGCGATCGTGTAGACTACATGGACGTATCGCCTAAGCAGGTTGTGTCGGTTGCGACGGCGCTTATTCCATTCTTGGAAAACGATGACTCCAACCGTGCCCTCATGGGATCGAACATGCAGCGTCAAGCTGTTCCGCTTCTTATACCGAAAGCACCATTTGTCGGTACGGGTATGGAGCATAAAGCGGCAAAAGACTCTGGTGTATGTATCGTGTCCAAATATGACGGAATTATTGAACGTGCGTCAGCTAACGAAATTTGGCTGCGCCGCGTAGAGACGATTGACGGCAAACCGGTTACTGGCGATCTGGTCAAGCATAAGCTTCACAAGTTTATGCGTTCTAACCAAGGTACATGCATCAATCAACGACCTCTTGTACGCAAGGGCGATGTCATTAAGAAGGGCGATATCATGGCTGATGGTCCTTCCACTGAAATGGGCGAATTAGCTCTTGGACGCAACGTAGTCGTTGCCTTCATGACGTGGGAAGGCTATAACTACGAGGATGCCATTCTGCTTAGCGAGAAGCTGGTGAAGGAAGATGTTTACACTTCCATTCATATAGAAGAGTATGAGTCCGAAGCTCGTGATACGAAGCTTGGACCGGAAGAAATTACACGCGATATTCCTAACGTTGGTGAAGAGGCTCTTCGCAACCTGGATGAGCGAGGTATTATCCGTGTCGGCGCTGAGATAAGCGCAGGAGACATTCTGGTGGGTAAAGTAACTCCTAAGGGTGTTACTGAGCTGACAGCTGAAGAAAGATTGCTTCATGCGATCTTCGGCGAGAAAGCGCGTGAGGTTCGCGATACATCGCTTCGCGTACCGCATGGTACAGATGGTATCGTAGTCGATGTGAAAGTATTTACACGCGAGAATGGCGACGAATTGCCGCCGGGCGTTAACCAGCTTGTTCGCGCTTATATCGCTCAGAAGCGTAAGATTCAAGAAGGCGACAAAATGGCTGGCCGTCACGGTAACAAAGGGGTTATCGCGCGTATCATGCCTGAAGAGGATATGCCGTTCTTGCCGGACGGCACGCCAGTAGAGGTTGTCCTTAACCCGTTGGGCGTACCTTCGCGTATGAACATCGGTCAGGCGCTTGAGGTTCACTTGGGCATGGCGTGCAAACGTCTCGGCATCCACGCTGCAACGCCAGTATTTGACGGCGCTAATGAGGATGACGTGTTTGAAACAGTCGTTGAAGCAGGCATGCAGAGCAATGCGAAGACGGTATTGTATGACGGCCGTACGGGTGATAAGTTTGAGCGCGACGTTACGGTTGGCGTCATGTACATGATCAAGCTTGCTCACATGGTTGACGATAAGATTCACGCACGCTCCACTGGTCCTTACTCACTCGTTACGCAGCAGCCGCTCGGTGGTAAAGCGCAATTCGGCGGCCAGCGCTTCGGCGAGATGGAGGTATGGGCGCTTGAGGCTTACGGCGCTGCTTATACGCTGCAAGAGATTCTTACAGTCAAATCCGATGACGTTGTCGGTCGTGTGAAGACTTACGAATCTATTGTTAAGGGCGAGAACGTTCCTGAACCAGGCGTTCCTGAATCATTCAAGGTATTGATCAAAGAGCTTCAAAGCTTAGGTATGGATGTGAAGATCCTGTCCGAGAATGAAGAAGAGATCGAGATGAAGGAAATGGATGACGAGGATGATGGTGCAAGCGATAAGCTCAACCTGAATCTAGAAGGCGCAGAAGCAGGCGCAGAGTAATTCGGCAAATTGTTCAAAACTGAATTCCGACCCTTTCTTCACGCGATAAGGCCGGAATTCAGTCTCTATATGATACACTCAGTCATACTTGACGAAGGAGGGTTGCTCCTTGTTGGACGTGAACAACTTCGAGTATATGAAAATCGGTCTGGCATCGCCGGACAAAATTCGCTCTTGGTCCCGCGGAGAAGTTAAAAAACCGGAGACAATCAACTACAGGACGCTGAAACCGGAGAAGGAAGGTCTCTTCTGTGAGAAAATTTTCGGTCCTACTAAGGACTGGGAATGTCATTGCGGTAAGTATAAACGTGTACGCTATAAAGGCGTAGTTTGCGATCGCTGCGGCGTAGAGGTTACACGCGCTAAAGTGCGCCGCGAGCGTATGGGGCATATCGAGCTCGCTGCTCCGGTTTCTCATATTTGGTACTTTAAAGGCATTCCGAGCCGTATGGGTCTTGCGCTTGACATGTCTCCGCGTTCGCTCGAGGAGATCATCTATTTTGCATCCTATGTCGTAACGGATCCTGGCGATACACCGCTGGAGAAAAAACAGCTGCTCTCCGAGAAGGAATACCGCAGCTACCGCGAGAAATACGGATATGGTTTCCAAGCCGGTATGGGAGCAGAAGCTGTAAAGAAGCTTTTGCAAGACATTGATGTTGAGAAGGAACTGGAAATGCTGAAGGAAGAGCTTCGGACAGCACAAGGACAACGTCGTAATCGCGCGATTAAACGCCTTGAAGTAATTGAAGCATTCCGCAATTCAGGCAATGAGCCAGGCTGGATGATTCTTGATGTTCTTCCGGTTATCCCTCCAGAGCTTCGTCCGATGGTTCAGCTTGATGGCGGACGTTTCGCAACGTCTGACCTGAATGATTTGTATCGTCGCGTAATTAACCGTAATAACCGTCTGAAGCGTCTGCTTGACTTAGGCGCGCCGGACATTATCGTACAAAATGAGAAGCGCATGCTTCAAGAAGCTGTCGATGCATTGATCGATAACGGTCGTCGCGGACGTCCTGTTACAGGTCCAGGCAATCGTCCGCTCAAATCGCTTAGCCATATGCTTAAAGGTAAGCAAGGCCGCTTCCGTCAGAATCTTCTCGGTAAACGCGTTGACTATTCTGGTCGTTCCGTTATCGTTGTAGGTCCTAACTTGAAGATGTTCCAATGCGGATTGCCGAAAGAAATGGCGCTGGAGCTGTTCAAGCCTTTCGTTATGAAGGAGCTTGTTAACAAAGGGCTGGCACATAATATTAAGAGTGCGAAGCGCAAGGTTGAACGTGTAAGTCCGGAGGTTTGGGACGTTCTTGAAGAGGTAATCAAGGAACATCCTGTTCTTCTGAACCGTGCGCCTACGCTTCATAGACTAGGTATTCAAGCATTCGAGCCTATTCTTGTTGAAGGCCGTGCTATTAAGCTTCACCCGCTCGTATGTACAGCGTATAATGCTGACTTCGACGGTGACCAAATGGCGGTTCACGTTCCATTGTCCGCAGAAGCGCAAGCGGAAGCTCGCCTTCTCATGCTGGCATCCGGCAACATTTTGAACCCTAAGGACGGCAAGCCGGTTGTAACTCCATCCCAGGATATGGTTCTAGGCAGCTACTATTTGACGATGGACAACAAAGAAGATAAAGGCTCTGGCTCGGTATTTGCTTCTGTTAACGAAGCGATCTCCGCTTATCAACGTGGAATTGTTTCCCTGCATGCTCGCGTGTTGATCCCTGCGAAAGTGCTGAAGAAGATTAATCTTACTGAGGCTCAGAATAAGGCTTTGGTCGTTACAACTGTAGGTAAGGTTATCTTTAACGAAATCTTCCCTGAAGATTTCCCTTACATTAACGAAGCGACAAAAGCTAACCTGCTGCAAGGTACGCCTGAAAAATACTTCGTAACCGAAAAAGGCGCCGACCTTACAAAGATCGTTGAAGAAATTCCGACACCAGGGGCAGTCGGCAAGGATTATCTTGCATTAATCATTGCAGAATGCTTCCGGAAATATCATACAACGCTGACAGCTGTCATTCTTGACCGGATTAAGCAGCTAGGCTTTACTTACTCCACCAAAGCGGGTATTACAATCGGCGTTGCCGACGTTATTGTACCTGAGGAGAAAGCGGAGCTTATGAAGCAATCCGAAGAGAAGGTTGCTACAGTTATGAATCAATACCGTCGCGGTTTGATTACTAACGAGGAGCGCTACAGCCGCATTATCAGCATTTGGAGCAAGTGTAAAGATGAGCTCACAGATATTCTGATGAAATCAATGGACCGCTACAACAATATCATGCTTATGGTGGACTCCAAAGCACGGGGTAACAAATCTCAGATTACTCAGCTTGGCGGCATGCGGGGTCTGATGGCGAATCCATCTGGCCGTATCATCGAATTGCCTATCAAATCGAACTTCCGTGAAGGTCTTACCGTTCTCGAGTACTTCATCTCGACGCATGGCGCGCGTAAAGGTCTTGCCGATACAGCGCTTCGTACTGCGGATTCAGGCTACCTGACTCGTCGTCTTGTAGACGTAGCGCAGGATGTAATCGTCCGTGAAGATGATTGCGGAACTGACAAAGGCTTTATGGTTAGCAAGATTCAAGACGGCAAAGAGGTTATCGAGGATCTGTACGATCGTATTGAAGGACGTTATTCGTTCGAAACGGTTCGTAATCCGCAGACTGGCGAAGTACTCGTGAACCGAAGCGAGCTGATTGATTCTCACAAAGCAGAAGCTATTGTTGATGCGGGCGTTGAGAAGCTTCAGATCCGTTCAGTTCTAAGCTGCCGTGCTCGTCATGGCGTTTGCAAAATTTGCTACGGTCGCAACTTGGCCACAGGCAAGCATGTCGAGATTGGCGAGGCAGTCGGCATTATCGCTGCGCAATCAATCGGCGAACCAGGTACACAGCTTACAATGCGTACGTTCCATACCGGCGGTGTTGCCGGTGACGACATCACGCAAGGTTTGCCGCGTATTCAGGAGCTGTTCGAGGCGCGTAATCCGAAAGGCCAAGCGATTATTTCTGAGCTTGACGGTGTTGTGAAGGAAATTCGTGAAGCGAAGGATCGCCGTGAGATTGAAGTTCAAGGCGAAGCCGAGTCCAAAGTGTATTCCATTACCTACGGATCGCGTATCCGCGTATCTGAAGGTCAACATATTGAAGCAGGCGATGAACTGACTGAAGGTTCTATCGACCCTAAGGATATGCTGCGTATTAAGGGTATCCGCGGCGTTCAGAACTACATTCTGCAGGAAGTACAGCGCGTATATCGTAACCAAGGCGTTGAGATTAACGACAAGCACGTTGAGGTTATGGTTAAACAAATGCTTCGTAAAATACGTATTGTTGACGCAGGGGACACAACTCTTCTGCCTGGCGCATTCGTTGATATTCATGAATACGAATCAGCGAACAGTGAAGCGATCTTCGCAGGTCTTGAACCAGCGGTTGCTAAACCTGTATTGCTTGGTATTACGAAGGCGTCGCTTGAGACAGATTCCTTCTTGTCGGCAGCATCCTTCCAAGAAACGACTCGTGTCTTGACTGATGCAGCAATTAAAGGCAAGGTAGACCAATTGCTGGGCCTGAAAGAAAATGTTATTATCGGCAAGCTGATCCCGGCTGGTACGGGTATGCCGCGATATCGCAACATTCGCTTTGCAGGTATCGAGGAAGAGACAATCGATTCAGCAGACGGGGAGCTTGAGAACGAGCCTGTTGCAGTAGAGTAGTCTAGCAGATGTTATAAAGGAGCGCAGCATTCGATCATTACGATAAGATTGAGTGCTCGCTCTTTCATCTGTAACGGACGAGCTTATAACAATATTTCTGGATCGGATATATTAAAAATCGCCTTGACATGTATAGGGTTTAGGTGATAATATATCGAAGTGTGCCTAATTGCTATATGACTGACAGTCCATACGAGGTGGTTATATGCAATATAAAGTAGGTATGAAACAAACGATCAAAATGCTTGAGCAGCATAGAGCACTTGAGGTCTATGTCGCACATGATGCAGATCCTAGCATGCAGGGACGAATCGTTCAGCTGTGTGAGCGGATGGGAGTAACAGTAAAGCAATCCGAATCAATGAAATCGCTCGGAGTCATATGCGGAATTGATGTTGGAGCAGCAACTGCGGCTTTTGTTCAAGAAGAGGAATAGCGAATTGTCATTTTTGTTGATTAATTATTATTATTAAGGATAATTAATTGGCGGAAATTTTTCTTTGTTCTTTTATGAACCGCCTGGATCTGTGGACTTAACATTGGGTTAAATGTCTACCATATGAAAGACATGAAATTGAGGAAGGGGGTGGCAACATGCCAACAATTAATCAGCTAGTTCGTAAAGGTCGTCAAGCGAAAGTCGTTAAATCGAAATCGCCGGCCTTGCAAAGAGGTTTCAACGCATTGAAACGTGAAGCTACTGAAATTCAAGCTCCACAAAAACGCGGTGTGTGCACTCGTGTAGGTACTATGACTCCTAAGAAACCGAACTCCGCGCTTCGTAAATATGCGCGTGTACGTTTGACTAACCGTATCGAGGTTACTGCGTACATTCCAGGTATCGGTCATAACCTGCAAGAGCACAGCGTTGTATTGATTCGCGGTGGACGGGTAAAGGACCTTCCGGGTGTACGTTACCATATCGTTCGCGGTGCTCTTGATACAGCAGGCGTTAACAACCGCAACCAAGCTCGTTCGAAGTACGGTACTAAACGTCCTAAGGTTAAAAAATAATGTATAGCAATGGAATACTAGCTTAAGCTACTAATAAAGAAAGGGGGACTTTCTCATGCCACGCAAAGGTCCTGTAACTAAACGTGATGTGCTTCCAGATCCGGTTTATAATAGTAAACTGGTAACTCGCCTTATCAACCGTATTATGATTGACGGTAAGAGAGGTGTAGCACAAACACTGTTATATGATGCTTTCAAACTGATTCAAGAACGCACGGGTAAAGATCCAATGGAAGTTTTTGAAACAGCTTTAAAAAACATTATGCCAGTTCTTGAGGTTAAAGCTCGTCGTGTAGGCGGCGCTAACTATCAAGTACCTATCGAAGTTAAACCAGAACGCCGTACGGCGCTTGGTCTACGTTGGCTCGTGAACTATTCACGCAACCGCGGAGAAAAGACGATGGAAGAGCGTCTAGCTGCTGAAATCATCGATGCTTCGAATAACACTGGTGCTTCCGTTAAAAAACGTGAAGATACGCACAAAATGGCTGAAGCCAACAAAGCATTTGCTCACTACCGCTGGTAGAATTATAATAATTGAAAGGAGACATAATCATGACAAGAGAGTTCTCCTTGGAAAATACGCGTAATATCGGGATTATGGCGCATATTGACGCGGGTAAAACTACAACTACTGAACGGATTTTGTTCTTCACTGGCCGTGTTCACAAGATCGGCGAGACACATGAAGGTTCTGCAACAATGGACTGGATGGAGCAAGAGCAAGAGCGCGGTATCACGATCACATCCGCTGCTACAACCGCTCAATGGAAGGGTAACCGCATTAATATTATCGACACCCCAGGACACGTTGACTTCACAGTTGAAGTTGAACGTTCCCTGCGCGTATTAGACGGGGCCGTTGGTGTATTCAGTGCTAAAGAAGGCGTAGAGCCGCAATCGGAGACTGTATGGCGTCAAGCTGACAGATACGGTGTGCCTCGGATTGCCTATATCAATAAGATGGACATCATCGGTGCAGACTATCTCAATGTTGTTAAAGACATGCGTGAGCGTCTGCAAGCGAATGCTGTAGCGATTCAACTTCCTATCGGTGCTGAAGCCGACTTTATCGGTGTTATCGATCTCATCGAGCGTGTAGCTTACACGTACAAAGATGCACTTGGCAGTGAGCCAATTGCTGGAGAGATCCCTGCACAATATGCGGATCAAGTTGAAGAGCTTCGTGCAGAGCTTATTGAGAAAGTAGCAGAATTGGATGAAGAGCTGACAATGAAGTATTTGGAAGGTGAAGAACTCACTGTTCCAGAAATCAAAGCAGCACTTCGCAAAGGTGTTTGCGATGTTAAAATCTTCCCTGTTGTCGCTGGCTCCTCTTACCGTAACAAAGGCGTTCAATTGGTATTGGATGCAGTAGTAGACTACTTGCCTGCGCCAACTGATGTACCAGCTATTAACGGTGTGCTTGAAAGCGGCGAAGATGAAGTTCGTCATTCTTCTGATGCTGAGCCGTTCTCGGCTTTGGCGTTCAAAATTATGACTGACCCTTATGTAGGACGCTTGACGTTCTTCCGTGTTTACTCGGGTATTCTGAAATCCGGTTCCTATGTTCTTAATGCAACTAAGAACAAACGTGAACGGATCGGCCGTATCCTGCAAATGCACGCGAATAGCCGTCAAGAAATTACTGAGGTATATGCCGGCGATATCGCTGCTGCAGTTGGTCTTAAGGACACAACAACAGGCGACACGCTATGTGACGAGAAGGCACCGATCATCCTTGAATCGATGAACTTCCCTGAACCGGTAATTCAAATAGCTATTGAGCCAAAAACTAAAGCTGACCAAGATAAGCTTGGTATTGCGATCTCTAAGCTGGCTGAAGAAGATCCGACATTCCGTGCTTACACAGATGAAGAAACGAACCAAACGATTATCGCAGGTATGGGTGAGCTTCACCTTGAAGTCCTTGTTGATCGTATGCTTCGTGAATTCAAAGTTGAGACGAATGTTGGTAAGCCTCAGGTTGCTTATCGTGAGACTTTCCGTCAATCCGCGAAGGTTGAAGGCAAGTTTGTTCGTCAGTCTGGTGGTAAAGGTCAATTCGGTCATTGCTGGGTTGAATTTGAACCGCTTGAAGCTGGTCAAGGCTTTATTTTTGAAAGCAAAATCGTTGGTGGCGCAATTCCACGTGAGTACATCGCTCCTATCCAAGCGGGTATTGAAGAGTCGATGAAAAACGGTGTTATTGCTGGCTATCCGCTCGTTGACGTTAAAGCAACTGTTGTTGACGGATCCTATCATGATGTTGACTCCTCAGAAATGGCGTTTAAAATCGCTGGCTCCTTAGCGCTTAAAGCTGCTAAAGAGAAGTGCGCGCCAGTTATTCTTGAGCCAATCATGAAAGTTGAAGTAACAGTTCCTGAAGAATACATGGGCGATGTTATGGGTATGCTGAACTCTCGTCGTGGTCGTATCGAAGGTATGGATTCTCGTGCAGGCGCACAAATTATCCGTGCTAAGGTACCTCTCTCTGAAATGTTCGGATATTCTACAACACTTCGTTCCGGTACTCAGGGCCGTGGCGTATTCTCGATGGAGCTTTCTCACTACGAAGAAGTGCCTAAGAGCATCGCTAACGAAATTATTGAAAAGAACAAAGGCGAATAATCGTACTTTGGTCATAAATGGTTTGTAATGACTGACCTATTCCCTCGTTAGAAGTGAATAGAGTCAGTCCACACATAAAATAAAATTAAGATATATTGAGGAGGATTAAGTTCAATGGCTAAGCAAAAATTTGAACGTAATAAACCGCACGTTAATATCGGTACAATCGGTCACGTTGACCATGGTAAAACAACATTGACAGCTGCAATTACAAAAGTCCTTTCCACTCGCTACGGCGGTGCAGCTATGGACTACGATCAAATCGACAAGGCTCCAGAAGAGCGCGAGCGCGGTATCACTATCTCAACTTCCCACGTTGAGTATGAAACACCTAACCGTCACTATGCACACGTTGACTGCCCAGGTCACGCCGACTATGTTAAAAACATGATCACTGGCGCTGCACAAATGGACGGCGGTATTCTAGTTGTATCCGCAGCTGACGGCCCAATGCCGCAAACTCGCGAGCACATCTTGCTTTCCCGTCAAGTAGGCGTTCCTTACATCGTTGTATTCTTGAACAAATGCGACATGGTTGAAGACGAAGAGCTTCTTGAGCTAGTAGAAATGGAAGTTCGCGATCTTCTTAGCGAATACGAGTTCCCTGGCGATGACACTCCAATCATCCGCGGTTCAGCTCGTGAAGCTCTTCAAGATCCAAACGGCGAGTGGGCTAACAAAATTATCGAATTGTTTGAGCAAATCGATACTTACATCCCAACTCCAGAACGCGACACAGCTAAACCTTTCTTGATGCCAGTTGAGGACGTGTTCACAATCACTGGTCGCGGTACAGTTGCTACTGGCCGTATTGAGCGTGGCGTAGTTAAAGTCGGCGATGAAATCGAAATCGTTGGTCTTCAAGAAGAAACTCGCAAGTCCGTTGTTACGGGCGTAGAAATGTTCCGTAAATTGATGGATTCCGCTCAAGCGGGCGACAACATTGGCGCATTGCTTCGCGGTGTTGACCGTAAAGATATCGAGCGCGGTCAAGTTTTGGCTAAGCCAGCTTCCGTTAAACAACACACGAACTTTACAGCTCAAATCTACGTTCTGACTAAAGAAGAAGGTGGCCGTCATAAGCCTTTCTTCACTGGATACCGTCCACAGTTCTACTTCCGTACAACTGACGTTACTGGTATCATCAACCTTCCAGAAGGTACTGAAATGGTTATGCCTGGCGATAACATCACTGTTACAGTTGAGCTTATCTCGCCAATCGCTGTTGAAGAAGGAACTCGCTTCTCCATCCGTGAAGGCGGCCGTACAGTAGGCGCTGGCGCTGTTGCATCTATCCAAAAATAATGAACTGCAGCATTAGCTGCAGTTGATTGAAAGTCCTCACCATTAGGTGAGGGCTTTTTTAATTAATGAGAATCTAAAAACACCGTACGTGATTCAAGTTGTTTGTTTAACTTTCCATTGACTAGCACTAAAAGCCCATTTAATATAAAGGGAATAGTAAAGTAGTTTCTCTTAGCATGTAAGATAAGGCACAATAGGCTTGCGCCTAAACTTTATTGCAAGAAAGCGCCAAAGCTTTACTGTATATTAATCAAGAAAAAATGCGGGGAATCTAATTAATGAGAGGGGTTAAGAAAATGAAGAGGATGAAGTGGGTTGGCATTTGTTTGGCAGCAATGCTTCTAGTAATAACAGCATGCGGCAATCAGGAGAAGGAAAAGAACAGCGGATCAGACAACTCAGGAAATGAGAAGTCTTATACGGTAGCAATCTCACAAATTATTGAGCATCCATCATTGGATGCAACGCGTAATGGGTTTATCGCAGCGCTTAAGGATGCAGGTATCGAAGAAGGAAAGAACTTGAAAATCGATTTTAACAGCGCGCAAGGTGAACCTTCTAACAGCAAGACGATCTCGCAAAAGATTGCAGGTGACAAGAGCGACCTGGCACTCGGTATAGCAACTTTACCATCGCTTCATTTGTCTGAAGACGTTAAGGACAAGCCTGTATTGTTCGCGGCTGTTACTGATCCAGTAGGATCCGGCATTATTTCGCAGATGGATGCTCCAGGCGGCAATATTTCTGGTGCAGCTGACACAAACCCAGAAGCAACTGCACAGTTGGCTGAATTTGTATCGAAGCAATTTCCTAACATTAAGAAGCTTGGTTTAGTAATTTATGAAGGCGAAGCTAACGCAGTAGTTATGGCGGAAAATGCGGACACTCAATTTGGGAAGTACAATATTGAGATTGTGCGTGCATCCATTACAAACAGCTCAGAAATTAAACAAGCGGCAGAGTCTTTAATTGGCCGTGTGGACGGATTTTTTGTAACACTTGATAATATGGTTGTGTCTGGTGTTGATCCTCTGATCGAATTGGCTAATGCAAATGATTTGCCATTCTTCGCATCCGATCGTGATACAGTAGAGAAAGGCGCTTTTGCGGCTGTAGGCTTCAAATATTTTGACCATGGCTATCAAGTAGGGCAAATGGCGGTTGAAATTTTGAAAAACGGTAAGAACCCAGGTGAAATGAAAGTGACAGTGCCTGACAAGCTTGATTTTATATTTAATTTGAAGGCAGCAGGCGAGCAAGGCATTACGGTAACAGATGATATGAAAGCTTATGTTAAAGATCAAGCTGAAAATATTATCGAATAGGCAGTGTATCTAATAGTAGAAACAATGGACTTATAATAAATTAACTAAACATGATGTTGCAGGGGTGAGCGGCAGTATGGTTCACCCCATTGTTATGAACAAGGAGGAGCGCTTTATGTTGAATTCGATGATAGGTGCTATTGAGAGCGGCTTAATATACGCACTTATGGCGCTTGGCGTGTTTATAACATTTCGAATTCTAGATTTTCCGGATTTGACGGTTGACGGCAGCTTTACGACTGGCGCTGCGATTTGCGCGGTCATGTCAGTCAATGGCTACTCGCCAATTTTGGCGGTTGTATGTGCGTTTCTCGGTGGAGCGGCAGCTGGTGTATGTACGGGGTTGCTTCATACGAAGGGTAAGATCAATGGTTTGCTCTCCGGTATCATTATGATGATCGCACTTTTCTCAATTAATTTGCGAATTAGCGGGAAACCTAATGTTTCCATGTCTAAAGTGGAGAATCTAATTTTTAACGAAGTAAGCGTAATGGTTGTCATGATTGTTTTTGTAATCGCAGTGAAGCTGTTGCTTGATTTGTTCTTTAAGACGGATGTTGGTTTAAGCTTGCGCGCGACCGGCGATAATGCACGGATGATTCGCAGCTTTGGCGCTAACACGGATACGAATATTATTATTGGGATTGCTTTGTCTAATGGTCTTGTCGCGTTATCAGGCGCATTGATTGCTCAGTATCAAAAGTTTTCTGATAATGGCATGGGTATTGGCATGATCGTTATTGGTCTGGCATCAGTCATTATTGGTGAAGCGATTTTCGGAGCGCGTTCGATTTTTAGAGCTACATTGGCCGTTATATTAGGCGCTATCGTGTACCGAATTATTATAGCGTTGGCCCTCAGAGTAGAATGGTTAGATACGTCCGATATGAAATTGATTACAGCGGTTATCGTAATATTTGCGTTAGTCGTTCCTTATATGCGAAAAGTAATGAACCAGCGGAAATTGGCTCAGAAGCGCACGAAAGAAATGCTTGCTGCCATTGAGAGTGTTCAAGCTGGAGGTGGCCGTTAATGCTACAAATATTGAATGTGTCTAAATTGTTTAATCCAGGCACTGTTGATGAGAAGGCTGCGCTTATTGGGGCGAATCTTATTATGAATCCAGGTGATTTCGTTACGGTTATCGGCAGCAATGGTGCAGGCAAATCAACATTAATGAACCTCATCTCTGGCGTAATGAAGCCGGATGCGGGTGAAGTGCTGATCGATGGCAACAAAATTAGCCACTTATCCGAGCATCAGCGCAGTAAATGGATAGGAAGAGTGTTTCAAGATCCGATGGCTGGAACTGCTCCCAATATGACTATTGAAGAGAACTTGGCCATTGCTTATAAACGCGGTCAACGACGTGGGTTAAACTTTGGAGTTAATGCGGTTAAGCGTAAAATGTTCAAGGAAGAGCTTTCGCGACTGGGAATAGGACTTGAGAATCGTCTTAATGCGAAGGTTGGCATGTTGTCGGGGGGGGAAAGACAAGCGCTGAGTCTGCTTATGTCGACATTTACTCGTCCTCAAATTTTGCTGCTAGATGAACACACTGCGGCGCTGGATCCAGCGAGAGCTGAGCTGATTACGACATTAACAGAGACGATCGTTCGTGATATGAATCTAACCACGCTGATGGTTACTCACAATATGGAGCAAGCCATTCGATTAGGCAATCGTCTTATTATGATGGATAAAGGCAGAATCATCTTGGATGTGTCTGAGGAGCAGAAGAAGAATCTCACTGTCGAGAAGCTGCTTGGCGAATTTGAAAAGATTAGCGGGAAAAAGCTGGCTGATGATCGGATGGTTCTGGGATAGTTTGAGGATAGGGACTGCGCTGCGAGAAAGAAGAGTGCTTCCACCTGTATTCCAACCAAGTTGCTTATTATTATATCTAAAGGATGCAACTCGGTCTAGATGAAACGTTGAGCGTGAAAGGCTTTGAACGCACGTTTCTCGGTGAATTCTAATCAAAGCATTAAGTGAAACATGCATATTAGAATTTGAAAAAACAGGCCGTAAACTTTCCAGCATCTCATCTTTCTCTCCGCTGCGCTCCTCTCATCAAACTAGTATATATTAAGTAAATCCGCACGCCGTTGAACCGGCATGCGGATTTTTTTGAGAAAAATAATGACTATTTGGTGATTCCCAATATGTGTTCCTTCATTATATATAGCTTTGTTGTTATAATTTCAACTTGTGAGCGATTGGTCGTGCTACAAGTACGATATTCGACGTTGCAGAGCGTCCGGTCGGCGTTTGGGTTACTGTAAGGTCGGAAATCGCCATAAAATGAATGAATAAAAAACAATAAACTTACTATTGCAATTGCCCATACAAAAGTATATAATATTGAATGTTGGTCTGACGTTGCGATGATGCGAGAGGTTGCCGACACACCCGGCTCCTTTGCCATGGAGCATGTGAAGGGTTTTTCTCGCGGAGTATGTCCGATAATAAATTGGGCGATAGAAGGAGGGACTTATATGGCAAAGCAAAAGATTCGTATTCGCTTGAAAGCATACGATCACAGAATTCTTGATCAATCCGCAGAGAAAATCGTGGAAACTGCAAAACGTTCCGGTGCAGGCGTATCCGGGCCGATTCCGTTGCCAACGGAAAAGCAAATCATCACCATTCTCCGTGCGGTACACAAGTACAAGGATTCCCGGGAACAATTCGAAATGCGCACTCATAAGCGCTTGATCGATATTGTAAACCCAACGCCGCAAACGGTTGATGCGTTGATGCGCCTGGATTTACCATCCGGTGTAGATATCGAAATCAAACTGTAATAGCAACATCAGATACGTGATTATAGAAAGGGAATGAGGTGTCAACATGAAAGGTATCTTAGGGAAAAAGCTTGGTATGACTCAAGTGTTTACTCCTGAGGGCAACGTTATTCCAGTAACGGTAATCGAAGCTGGTCCTAACGTGGTGCTTCAGAAGAAAGATCTTGAGAACGATGGCTATGAAGCTGTTCAGCTTGGTTTCTCCGACAAGAAGGAATCAAGACAAAATAAGCCGGAAATCGGTCACGCTAAAAAAGCGGGTTCGACTCCTAAGCGCTACGTTCGTGAAATTCGCGGCATTAATCTTGCTGACTTCGAGGTTGGCCAAGAAATCAAAGCTGACTTGTTCGAAGTGGGCGAATTCGTTGACGTAACAGGTATTTCTAAAGGTAAAGGCTTTGCAGGCGTTATTAAACGTTGGGGACAAAGCACAGGTCCAATGTCTCACGGTTCGCGTTACCACCGCGGTCCAGGTTCGATGGGTTCTATCCAAGCGAACCGCGTGCCGAAGGGCAAACGTCTTCCAGGACATATGGGTACTGAAACAATTACGATTCAAAAACTTGAAATTATCCGTGTAGATGCAGAACGTAATGTTCTTCTTGTTAAGGGCTCCATACCAGGACCTAAAAACGGATTTGTAAATGTAAAACAAACAATTAAGAACTAATTGCTGATGAAAGGAGGAACACGAAATGCCTAAAGTAACAGTATACAACGTTAGCGGATCTCAAGTTGGCGAATTGGAGCTTGCAGACAGCGTGTTCGGGATTGAACCGAATGCACCGGTTATGCACAGCGCAGTTCTTCTGCAACAAGCTGCTGAACGTCAAGGTACACATAAAACTAAAGGACGCTCTGAAGTACGCGGCGGCGGTCGCAAGCCTTGGAAACAAAAAGGTACAGGCCGCGCACGTCAAGGTAGCATTCGCTCCCCGCAATGGGTTGGCGGCGGTACAGTATTTGGACCGACTCCACGCTCATACGGCTTCAAGCTTCCAAGAAAAGTTCGTCGTTTGGCGATCAAATCTGCGCTTTCTTCAAAGGTGATTGCGAACGAAATCGTCGTTCTAGATCAACTGGCTCTTGCAGCTCCTAAGACGAAAGAATTTGCGAACATCTTGAACAATCTGAAGGTTGAACGCAAAGCATTGATTGTAACAGCTAACTATGAGGATAACGTAGCATTGTCTGCTCGTAACATCCCTGGAGTGAAGTTCGTTGCTGCTGACGGCATTAATGTTCGTGACGTGCTTGTTTATGACAAGCTCATCATTACTAAAGAAGCGGTAGAGAAAGTACAGGAGGTGCTTGCGTAATGAAAAATCCTCGCGATATTATCAAGCGCCCGGTTATTACGGAACGTACGAGCGATTTCATGGCTGCGAAGCGTTACGTGTTCGAAGTTGATCTTCGTGCTAACAAAACCGAAATCAAACAAGCTGTTGAGCAAATCTTTAACGTAAAAGTAACCGGCGTTAACACTATGCGTGTTGCAGGTAAATTTAAACGTTATGGCAGACATAGCGGATACAGACCTGATTGGAAAAAAGCGATCGTTCAACTGAGCGATGACAGCAAAGAGCTAGAGTTCTTTGAAACGTCTGTTTAGAAAAGGAGGGAATCGAAGTGCCAATTAAGAAGTACAAACCGACATCTCCAGCACGTCGTAACATGTCCGTTTCGACTTTCGAAGAAATTACGACTAGCACACCGGAGAAATCGTTGCTGGCTCCGCTTTTCAAAAAAGCAGGCCGCAATAACCAAGGTAAAATTACGGTTCGTCACCATGGCGGCGGACATAAACGCAAATACCGTATTATTGACTTCAAACGTACGAAGGACGGCATCGTTGGTAAAGTTGCTACGATCGAATACGATCCTAACCGTACATCGAACATTGCTTTGATCCATTATGTTGATGGTGAGAAAGCTTACATTATCGCTCCTAAAGGACTTAAAGTCGGCGACCAAGTAATGTCTGGTCCTGAAGCTGATATCAAAATCGGCAACGCATTGCCGCTTGTGAATATCCCTGTAGGTTCGGTTATCCACAACATCGAATTGAAACCAGGCAAGGGCGGCCAATTGGTTCGCGCAGCTGGTACTGATGCACAGCTTCTTGGTAAAGAAGAAAACTATGTATCCGTACGTCTGAGCTCTGGCGAAGTTCGTCGCATCTTGAACACTTGCCGCGCAACAATCGGCTCTGTAGGCAACGGCGATCACGAGTTGATCAAAATCGGTAAAGCCGGTCGTTCCCGTTGGTTGGGCAAACGTCCTCAAGTACGCGGTGTTGTTATGAACCCTAACGATCACCCGCACGGCGGTGGTGAAGGTCGCGCTCCTATCGGACGCAAATCTCCTCTATCTCCTTGGGGCAAACCGACTCTTGGTTACAAAACACGCAAGAAGAAAAAAGCGTCGAGCCAATACATTATTCGTCCTCGCACGAAATAATAGCTGCTTGATACAATCCGCGTGATTAGAGAATCACGTTTACCGCTTTGGTGAAGGGAGGAACTCAAATGGGTCGCAGTTTAAAGAAAGGTCCGTTTATTGACGGTTACCTGCTTAAAAAAGTCGAGGATTTGAACGAGACAAACAAAAAGGTCGTAATCAAAACCTGGTCCCGTCGCTCGACCATTTTCCCGCAATTCATTGGTCACACGTTCGCGGTTTATGATGGACGCAAGCATGTGCCGGTGTATGTGACTGAAGACATGGTAGGACACAAGCTTGGTGAGTTTGCACCAACTCGTACTTACAAAGGTCACGCAGGCGATGATAAAAAAACGGGCAGACGTTAATTTGCCCTTTAATTTCTTTTAATGAACGAGAGGAGGTTCCTACATGCCAGAAGCAAAAGCGCACGTTAAATTTGTTCGTATCGCTCCTCGCAAAGCACAGCTGGTTGCGGACTTGATCCGTGGTAAGCAAGTTGGCGAAGCGATCGCAATTTTGCGTCATACGCCTAAGGCTGCTTCCCCAATTATTGAGAAGCTGCTTAACTCTGCTATTGCGAACGCTGAGCACAATTTTCAGCTCGACGTTAACAAATTGGTAGTATCACAAGTTTACGCTAACCAAGGGCCAACGATGAAACGTTTCCGTCCTCGTGCTCAAGGTCGCGCAAGCCGGATTAATAAAAGAACCAGCCACATCACCTTGGTGGTATCTGAAAAATAAGGAGGGATAACGTGTGGGTCAAAAGGTAAATCCAAACGGCCTGCGTGTCGGGATTATCCGTGATTGGGAATCCAAATGGTACGCTGGTAAAGACTTTGGCGATCTTCTATTGGAAGACGTGAAAATTCGTGAATACCTAAAGAACAAGCTTAAAGACGCAGCTGTTTCACATATCGAGATCGAACGTGCAGCTAACCGCGTGAATGTAACAATTCAAACGGCTAAGCCAGGCATGGTTATCGGTAAAGGCGGTTCCGAGGTTGAAAACCTTCGTACAGAGCTTGGAAAGATTACTAATGGTAAAAAGGTTCACATCAACATCTCTGAAATCAAACAAGTCGATCTTGACGCTATTCTAGTAGCAGAAAGCATCGCACAACAACTTGAGCGTCGTGTATCTTTCCGCCGTGCATTGAAACAAGCAATTCAACGTTCTATGCGCGCAGGAGCTAAAGGGATCAAAACCGCAGTTAGCGGACGTCTCGGCGGCGCGGAAATCGCACGTTCGGAAGGCTACAGCGAAGGTACAGTTCCGCTTCATACACTTCGTGCTGATATCGACTATGGCACAGCTGAAGCACATACAACTTACGGCCGTATCGGCGTAAAAGTATGGATCTATCGCGGTGAAGTCCTTCCGACTAAGAAGAAAGCTCCCCAGGAAGGAGGCAACTAATCATGTTGGTACCAAAACGTGTAAAACACCGCAAGCAACAACGCGGACATATGAAGGGTCGCGCTAAAGGCGGCACTACAGTAGCATTCGGTGAATATGGTCTTCAAGCACTTGAACCATCATGGATTACTAACCGTCAGATCGAAGCGGCTCGTATCGCGATGACACGTTACATCAAACGTGGCGGTAAAGTATGGATTAAGATTTTCCCTGACAAGCCAATTACTCAAAAGCCTCTTGAGGTTCGTATGGGTAGCGGTAAAGGTAACGTAGAAAAATGGGTTGCCGTTGTTAAACCAGGTAAGATTATGTTCGAACTTGCTGGTGTATCTGAAGAAATTGCTCGCGAAGCGATGCGTCTAGCTGCTCACAAGCTGCCGGTTAAGACTAAGTTCGTGAAGCGCGAAGAAGTGGGTGGTGAAGCAAATGAAAGCTAGTGAATTTCGCAACCTAACCTCTGCTGAAATTGAGCAACAGATCTCTGGTTTTAAAGAAGAGCTTTTCAACCTTCGTTTCCAATTGGCTACTGGCCAACTGGATAACCCGACTCGGATTCGTGACGTGCGTAAGGAAATAGCTCGTGCTAAAACCGTTTTGCGTGAAAGAGAACTCGGTATCAGCGGCTAATAGACTAATCCTTGATATTAACGTATGACCACGGCTGAAGGAAGGAGGCATAACATGAGCGAACGTAATGCCCGTAAAGTAGAAATCGGCAAAGTCGTAAGCGACAAAATGGACAAAACAATCGTTGTTGCAGTTGAAACATACAAAAAACACGACTTGTATCACAAACGTATTAAGTATACGAAAAAATATAAAGCACATGATGAGAACAATGAAGCTAAAATCGGCGACACTGTTAAAATCATGGAGACTCGTCCGCTTTCTAAAGACAAGCGCTTCAGACTCGTAGAGATCGTTGAAGTTGCAGTAGTTCTTTAATAGCGCAGCGCGTTTTATGAGCATTTTTCCGGAAGGAGGAATAAGGAATGATTCAACCATTTTCGCGCTTGGCAGTTGCTGATAACTCCGGTGCTAAAGAATTGATGTGTATCCGTGTACTTGGTGGTACTGGTCGTCGCGTAGCTCATATTGGCGATCTTATCGTTTGCTCCGTCAAACAAGCAACACCAGGCGGCGTTGTCAAAAAGGGTGACGTTGTTAAAGCGGTAATCGTTCGTACGAAGCGTTCGGTACGTCGTAAAGACGGTTCCTATATCTCATTTGATGAGAATGCAGCGGTAATCGTTAAAGAAGATAAGAGCCCTCGCGGTACTCGTATTTTTGGACCGGTTGCTCGTGAGCTTCGCGATAAAGATTTCATGAAGATCGTATCGCTAGCACCAGAAGTTATCTAAGAAAACTATTCAAGCTTGAAGCACAAGCGTGCAGGAGGTGTAACTCATGCCAAGGCTGAAAAAAGTACTCGAATCCCATAACAATAAATTGCACGTGAAAAAAGACGACACGGTTATCGTTATTACTGGTAAAGACAAAGGTAAGAAGGGCCGCGTTATCGCTGCGTATCCGCGTGAAAACCGCGTACTCGTAGAAGGTGTCAACATTGTAAAGAGACATACTCGTCCATCACAGGTTAATCCTCAGGGCGGTATTATCGAGCAAGAAGCGCCAATCAACGTGTCGAACGTTATGCATATCGATCCGAAGAGCGGAAAAGTAACACGCATCGGATATAAAGTGCTGGACAACGGCAAAAAAGTTCGGATCGCAAAACGTTCCGGAGAAGTAATCGACTAATCGTTACGGTAGGAAAGGAGGTCCATGAACAATGGCAACAAGATTAAAAGGTCGTTTTCTTAACGAAATAACTCCTGCTCTTATGCAGAAGTTTAACTATACGTCTGTTATGCAAGTGCCAAAGGTTGAGAAGGTCGTTATCAACATGGGGGTTGGCGAAGCGGTTTCCAATTCGAAAATCCTTGACGTAGCTGTTGAAGAGCTTCAACTCATCTCTGGTCAAAAACCAGTTGTTACACGCGCTAAGAAGTCTATTGCAGGCTTTAAGCTTCGTGAGAACATGCCAATCGGGGTTAAAGTGACATTGCGCGGCGAGCGTATGTACCACTTCCTTGACAAGCTGTTCAACATCTCGCTTCCACGCGTACGTGACTTCCACGGTGTATCGACTAAAGCATTCGATGGCCGCGGCAACTACACGCTAGGATTGAAAGAACAACTGATTTTTCCGGAAATCGAGTACGATAAAGTAGATAAAGTTCGCGGTATGGACATCGTTATCGTTACAACGGCAAAAACAGACGAAGAATCTCGTGAACTGCTGACCCAATTGGGCATGCCGTTTGCGAAGTAATCCACTTTTAGGAGGTGTAATCCAGTGGCAAAAACTTCGATGAAGGTAAAGCAACAACGTGCTCCTAAGTTTAAAGTGCGTGCATATACACGCTGTGAGCGTTGTGGGCGTCCGCATTCTGTTTTGCAAAAGTTTAAAATTTGCCGGATTTGTTTCCGTGAATTAGCATACAAAGGCCAGATTCCTGGCGTTAAAAAAGCAAGCTGGTAATCAGCCAAAGTTCGGGAAGGAGGTTCACACAAATGGTTATGTCTGATCCGATTGCAGATATGCTTACACGCATTCGCAATGCGAACGTCGTTCGTCATGAAACAGTTGAAATGCCTGCTTCGAAGGTGAAGAAGGAAATCGCTGAAATTCTGAAGCGTGAAGGTTTCATTCGCGACGCTGAGTATATCGAGGACAACAAACAAGGGATGATTCGTATTTTCTTGAAATACGGCCCTAACCAAGAGCGCGTTATTACTGGATTGAAGCGTATCTCCAAGCCAGGTCTGCGCGTTTATACACAAGCAACTGAAATCCCACGCGTGCTCGGAGGACTGGGAATAGCGATTATTTCCACATCCAAAGGCGTTATGACGGATAAAGAAGCACGTCAGGTGAAAGCCGGCGGCGAAGTCGTCTGCTACGTTTGGTAATTAATAAGTCACAGAAGCAGGAGGTGTAACAATGTCTCGTATAGGTCGTAAACCGATCCAAGTACCTAGCGGAGTATCCGTTAGCTTGGACAACACGGTTATTACTGTAAAAGGACCGAAAGGTACGCTTTCCCGTGAGCTTCACAAGGAAATGAATGTGAATGTTGCGGAGAACGAAATCGTAATCGAACGTCCTTCTGATAATAAATTGCATCGTTCGCTGCATGGTACAACTCGTACTATCGTAGCTAATATGGTTACTGGCGTTACTGAAGGGTTCTTTAAGAATCTTGAGCTTGTAGGCGTAGGTTACCGTGCGAGCAAAGCTGGCGACAAGATCGTTCTTAACGTTGGCTACTCTCACCCCGTTGAGATTGCTCCAGAAGCAAATATGGAATTTGAAGTGCCGTCCAACACTAAAATCACTGTACGCGGTATTGACAAAGAGCGCGTTGGCGCTATTGCTGCTCAAATCCGTGCCGTACGTGAGCCAGAGCCTTACAAAGGCAAAGGTATTAAGTATGAAGGCGAGCGCATCATCCGTAAAGAAGGTAAAGCTGGTAAGAAGAAATAAGCAAGTGTCATACTTGCTTAAGATAGCGTCTTAAGGCTTAAGAAAGGAGTGAACCTTGAATGATTACAAAGAGCGATAAGAACAAGGCACGTCTGAAAAGACATCTGCGTGTTCGTAAAAAAATTACGGGAACAGCAGCGCGTCCGCGTCTGTCCGTATTCCGTTCCTCCAAGCATATCTACGCTCAATTGATCGATGATGTGGCAGGCGTAACAATCGCTGCTGCTTCTACTCAAGACAAGGATATTGCTGGATCAATCAGCAATGGCGGCAACATTGAAGCGGCTGGTAAAGTTGGCGAAATGATTGCAAAACGCGCTCAAGCGAAAGGCTATAACCAAGTAGTATTTGACCGCGGAGGTTACTTGTATCACGGAAGAATTCAAGCTCTTGCGGCTGCGGCTCGTGAAGCTGGTCTTGAATTCTAATCGACTTTTTAAATAAGGAGGTTAAACGACTTGCGTGTAGATCCTAATACGTTAGAACTGTCTGAGAAAGTAGTCCATATTAATCGCGTAGCAAAAGTTGTTAAGGGCGGACGCCGTTTCAGCTTTAGCGCACTTGTAGTAGTCGGAGACGGCAAAGGCTACGTAGGCGCAGGGATCGGTAAAGCAGGCGAAGTACCTGATGCAATTCGCAAAGGTATCGAGGATGCTAAGAAAAACCTGATCCACGTTCCACTTGTAGGAACAACAATTCCACACCTTGTACTAGGACATTTTGGCGCTGGCGAGGTTCTTTTGAAACCAGCATCCGAAGGTACAGGCGTTATCGCTGGCGGTCCAGTACGTGCAGTACTTGAGCTTGCAGGCGTTGGTGACATTTTAACGAAATCGCTCGGTTCTTCGAACTCCATGAACATGGTTAACGCAACGCTTGAAGGTCTTTCCCGTCTGAAACGTGCGGAAGATGTTGCTAAGCTGCGTGGCAAAACTGTCGAAGAGCTGTTAGGTTAAGGAGGGAATTACGATGGCAAAATTGCAAATCACCCTCGTTCGCAGTTTGATCGGCCGCAACGAGAAACAACGTGCAACGGTTGAATCACTCGGCCTTAGCAAGATTCGTCAAGCGGTTGTATTGAACGACAGCCCAGCTGTCCGCGGTATGGTTAACGCTGTTAGCCACCTGGTCAAAGTTGAAGAAGTATAACCATAGATCAGTTACAGAAATAAACAAGGAGGTGCACGAACGATGAAATTGCATGAGCTCGCACCAGTACCTGGCTCGACTAAAGTGCCTAAGCGCAAAGGTCGTGGTATCGGTTCCGGCAATGGTAAAACTGCCGGCAAAGGTCACAAAGGTCAAAATGCTCGTTCCGGTGGTGGCGTGCGTCCAGGCTTTGAGGGCGGTCAAAACCCATTGTATCGTCGTTTACCAAAACGTGGATTCAACAATCCATTCCGTAAAGAGTACGCGATCGTTAATGTTGAAGAACTAAACAGCTTCGCAGCAGGTACTGAAATCACACCAGAAGTTCTTCTTGAGCAAGGGATTATCAAAAATCCTTTAGCAGGAATAAAAGTTTTGGGTAACGGTGAAGTTACCGTTTCACTTACTGTGAAAGCAAATAAGTTCTCTCAATCTGCGGTAGAGAAAATCCAGGCTGCCGGCGGTAAAACCGAGGTGATCTAATTGTTCAAAACCGTGTCCAATATTTGGAAAGTAGCGGATCTTCGTACAAGGGTCCTGTTTACGCTTTTCGTACTATTGATATACCGTATTGGTGCTTTTATTCCGGTACCAGACGTAAACAAAGATGTGTTCAAATCAGTTGACGCAGCTGGAGCAGATTTGTTCGGGTTGCTTAACACGTTCTCCGGTGGAGCGTTGTTCCAATTCTCCATCTTCGCCATCGGTATTACGCCGTATATTACAGCGTCAATCATCGTACAGCTGCTTTCTATGGACGTCATTCCAAAGTTTGCGGAATGGGCTAAAGAAGGCGAGAACGGCAAAAAGAAACTAGCGCAAATTACACGTTACGGTACGGTTATTCTTGGTATGATCCAAGGCTTCGCAACAGCAATCGGCTTCAACCGTTCGTATCAGTACGAAATGATTGTTGGCGCAACTTTCGTTGATTATTTGGTCATTGCGATCATCCTGACTGCAGGTACTGCTTTCTTGATGTGGCTTGGTGAGCAAATCACTGAAAAAGGTATTGGTAACGGTATTTCCGTTCTCATTTTCGCAGCGATTGTTGCAGGTATTCCACAACATATTCGTACGATCATCGATGACAAGCTAGTGAATGCTGGTGATGCGCTGTTCATGAACAGCATAATCGTCGCTCTGATTGTAGTTGCAGTTCTTGCGATTGTTGTCGGTGTAATCTTTGTGCAGCAAGGTATCCGTAAAATTCCGGTTCAATACGCTAAACGCGTCGTTGGACGTAAAATGTACGGCGGTCAATCAACGCATATTCCTATGAAGGTTAACGCAGCGGGTGTTATCCCGGTTATCTTCGCATCATCGCTAATCTACTTCCCGATTACACTTGCTCAATTCTGGTCGACGACTGCTTGGGCTAAATGGGTAACGGTGAATCTTAGTATCGATGCGCCGCTTGGCATGGTGCTTTATGGACTGTTGATTATCGGATTTACATTCTTCTACACTTTCGTGCAAATTAATCCTGTACAAATGGCTGATCAGATGAAGAAGAACGGCGGCTATATTCCAGGCATTCGTCCTGGCAAGCCAACTACATCTTACCTGACTCGCGTTATGTCCCGGATTACATTGTCTGGAGCGATCTTCCTTGCGCTGATTTCCTTATTGCCGGTATTTTTCGGCAAGCTTGCTGGACTTCCGCAATCGGTACAGCTAGGAGGAACCTCGCTTCTAATCGTAGTCGGGGTTGCCCTTGATACGATGAAGCAAATCGAGAGCCAGTTGATCAAACGCCATTACAAAGGGTTTATCAATAAATAACAATAGGTTCTGTCCGGGCTTTCATGTACGCGAAAGCCCGCCCGAGCCTATTATGCTTAAAGCGAGGCACTAGAATGAACATATTATTCATGGGTCCTCCGGGAGCCGGTAAAGGAACGCAAGCTGAGCGAATCGTCGAAGAATTCAGCATACCGCATATTTCCACTGGCGATGCATTTAGGCTTGCAATGAAACAAGAAACTCCGATTGGATTGAAGGCGAAGGAGTACATCGATCAAGGTTTGCTCGTTCCTGATGAAATTACAAACGGAATTGTAAAAGAGCGTTTAGCTCAAGAAGATTGTCTGAGTGGTTTCTTGCTCGATGGTTTTCCGCGCACTTTACAGCAAGCTGAAGCGCTTGATGTGATGCTGGCGGAGCTTAACCGCAGCATTGACCATGTTGTAAATTTAAAGGTTGACCGCGGATTGCTGCTTGCTCGTTTGACGGGAAGACGCATCTGCAAAGCTTGCGGTTCGACTTATCACATTATGTTCAACCCTCCAAAAGCGGAAGGCGTCTGCGATAAATGCGGCGGCGAGCTTTACCAACGGTCGGATGACACAGAAGAGAAAGTCGGAACTCGCCTTGACGAGTATATATCCAAAACCGCACCGCTTCTTGATTACTACAGTGCTAAAGGTCTCCTGCGCGAAGTCGACGGCGAGAAAGAGATCGATGTTGTAACATCTGATATCGCGCTCTGCTTGAGAGGTTCATTGTAATGATCATATGCAAATCCGAATCGGAGCTGCAGCTTATGAGAGAGGCAGGCCGCATCGTTGCGGAAACGCATCGTCTAATGGCGGAAGCTGTACAGCCAGGAATCACCACGCGTGAGCTGGATGCGATAGCTGAGAAGTACATTAGAAGCCAAGATGCACTGCCATCCTTTAAAGGATACAATGGTTTTCCTTCCAGCATTTGCGCATCTGTGAATGACGAGCTGGTACACGGCTTTCCTGGTCCACGCAAGCTGAACGAAGGCGATATCATCAGCATCGATATTGGTGCTCAGTTCAAGGGCTTTCATGGTGATTCCGCTTGGACCTACGCGGTCGGGGAAGTTACGGAGGAAGTACAAAAACTGTTAGAGGTAACTGAAAAGTCGCTCTATGCAGGTCTTGAATTGATAAAGCCGGATGTTCGTCTCTATTCGATATCGCATGCTATTCAGCAGGTGATTGAAGAAGCAGGATTCTCGGTTGTTCGTGAATACGTAGGTCATGGTGTTGGCAAGGAGCTTCATGAAGATCCTCAAATACCGAACTACGGCATTCCGGATCGCGGTCCGCGACTGAAACCTGGTATGGTGCTTGCTATCGAGCCGATGGTCAACATCGGAGAACGATATGTTCGAACGCTTGAGGATAATTGGACAGTTGTAACGGAAGACAGTTCATGGTGCGCTCATTTTGAGCATACTGTAGCTGTGACAGAGGACGGCTTTGAAATATTGACCATTTTGCCGCAGCAGCCGTTATGACAATAGCTGCGCGTCCCCAGATTGGTCAGTTCGTCAAAGTGCTTCGCGGCAAGGATGAGGGCAGCTACGCTGTTATTATTGCAATCGTCGACGACAGATTCGTTCAGATTGTAGACGGCGATAAGCGCCGATTTGATGAGCCGAAGAAAAAGAACGTTCTGCATCTCGAGTTACAGCCTGCGATTAGTCAAGAAGTAACAAGCAGCTTGCAAGAAACGGGCAGGGTTACAAATGCCAAGCTACGTTATGTGATTCAGAAGTTTGCTTATGCGAAAGGAGAATGACGGTTGGCAAAGGAAGACGTCATTGAGGTCGAAGGAACGGTTATTGAACCGTTGCCGAATGCCATGTTCAAGGTGGAGCTGGAGAACGGTCATCAAATTCTCGCACATGTATCCGGAAAGCTCAGAATGCACTTTATTCGCATCCTGACTGGAGACAAAGTGGTTATACAGTTATCGCCTTATGATTTATCTAGAGGGCGCATCACCTATCGGAAGTAGGTTCTTAGAAGCCTGCTAACGAAAGATTCGGGAGGTAATCACAATGAAGGTTAGACCTTCGGTAAAGCCGATTTGCGAAAAATGCAAAGTTATTCGTCGCAATGGCAATGTTATGGTGATTTGTGAAAATCCGAAACACAAACAAAAACAAGGATAAGAAGGAGGGATAGAGCCTATGGCACGTATAGCTGGTGTAGACTTGCCGCGTGATAAGCGCGTAGTTATTGCCCTGACATACATTTTCGGAATTGGTAAAAACACATCGGAAAAACTTCTTGCAATGGCAGAGGTTAACGCTGAAACACGTGTACGCGATTTGACTGAAGACGAGCTTGGCCGTTTGCGCGATGCAATCGACAAGAATGTTAAAGTGGAAGGCGATCTTCGCCGTGAAATTTCTCTTAACATTAAGCGTCTCACTGAGATCGGCTGCTACCGTGGGCTTCGTCATCGTCGCGGTTTGCCTGTTCGCGGTCAACGTACGAAAACGAATGCACGTACACGCAAAGGTCCTCGTCGGACTGTAGCTAACAAGAAGAAGTAAGAAAGGAGGATAATTAACAATGGCAAAAGCTAAAAAAGTCGTTCGTACGAAACGCCGCGACCGGAAAAATATTGAATCAGGCGTTGCACATATCCGTTCAACGTTCAATAATACAATCGTTACGATTACGGATCCGCACGGCAATGCAATTTCATGGGCTAGCTCCGGTAACCTTGGTTTTAAAGGCTCCCGTAAAAGCACACCTTTCGCAGCTCAAATGGCTGCTGAAACGGCTGCTAAAGCAGCAATGGAGCATGGCATGAGAACTGTAGAAGTAATGGTTAAGGGTCCAGGCGCTGGCCGCGAAGCAGCGATTCGTTCGCTTCAAGCTGCTGGATTGGAAGTTAACCTCATTAAAGACGTAACGCCAGTTCCACATAACGGATGCCGTCCGCCAAAGCGTCGTCGCGTATAGTAAAGTCATTCAGTGGTATCAAATATCTGCAACTTGTAAATAATGGTTGTGAAGGTTTGCCATACTACAAGATTTTACTAGATGAACGGCAAGGAAACGGAGCGACGTTTGAAGGAGGGTACTATTAGTGATTGAGATCGAAAAGCCGAAAATCGAAACCGTAGAACTGAATGACGAAGGAACTTACGGACGTTTCGTCGTAGAACCGCTGGAGCGCGGATATGGCACGACGCTGGGGAATTCGCTTCGTCGAATTCTTTTATCGTCTCTGCCTGGCGCAGCAGTTACCTCGGTTCAAATCGACGGAGTGCTTCACGAGTTCTCTACGGTTCCCGGAGTGATTGAAGACGTAACTGAGATCATTCTGAACCTGAAGGGCCTCTCGTTGAAAATCCACTCTGATGAGGAAAAGGTGTTGGAAATCGACGCTGAAGGTGAAGGGATCGTTACAGCGGGCGACATTCGAGCTGACAGTGATGTCGAGATTTTAAGCCCTGATCTTCACATCGCAACCCTGGCCTCCGGTGCACGGCTCCATATGCGGGTGTTTGCTAATCGAGGTCGTGGTTACATTCAAGCTGATCGTAACAAATCGGACGATCAACCGATTGGTGTGATTCCCGTTGATTCGATTTACACGCCAATTACTCGCGTCAATTATACAGTGGAGAATACACGTGTTGGTCAGGTAACCAACTATGACAAGCTAGCGCTTGAAGTGTGGACTGACGGCAGTATTCGCCCAGAAGAGGCTGTAAGTCTTGGAGCGAAAATTTTGACCGAGCATTTGGATCTGTTCGTCGGATTAACTGATGAAGCCAAAGATGCTGAAATCATGGTCGAGAAGGAAGAAGACAAGAAGGAAAAAGTTCTAGAGATGACTATTGAAGAGCTTGACCTGTCTGTCCGTTCCTACAACTGCTTGAAGCGTGCTGGCATAAACACCGTCCAAGAGCTAATCACGAAATCCGAAGAGGACATGATGAAGGTGCGTAACCTTGGTCGCAAGTCGCTTGAGGAAGTTCAAGAGAAGCTTGAAGAGCTGGGTCTTGGCCTGCGCATGGAAGAGTAGACCATCAACATAAGACTGATTAGCAGGGGAGGGAAAACGAAATGGCATATCAAAAATTGGGACGTGACGCAAGTGCGCGGAAAGCTTTGTTCCGTGACCTCGTTACTGATCTATTCCTATATGAGCGTATTCAAACGACAGAAGCTAAGGCGAAGGAAGTTCGTTCTATCGCTGAAAAGCTGATCACTAAAGCTAAGAAAGGTGATCTTCATGCACGTCGTCAAGTAGCGGCTTTTGTTCGTCGCGAATCCGTTGATGGAGAGCAAGACGCAATCCAGAAGCTGTTCGGCGAATTGGCTGGTCGTTACTCTGAACGCGCTGGCGGTTATACACGTATTCTTAAGCTTGGACCTCGTCGCGGCGATGCTGCGCCTATGGTTTACTTGGAACTGGTTGACCGCGCGTAATTCAGACTCCATAAAGGGTGGACCCTTAGCGGCCACCTTTTTTTTAATGATAGGAAAGTACATGCTTCACATAAATGGTATGGGACGCACCAAAGTTAGAAGCGGTTTGGAAGGCAGGTAAAAGGAATGCGTAACCTCTTTGTTAAAGTAAGCTATGACGGTTCCGGCTTTAATGGATTTCAATCGCAGCCTTATGGGCGAACTGTTCAGGATGAGATCGAGACCGCGATAAAGAAGCTGACCGGAGAGACGATTATTATAATCGGATCAGGCCGTACAGACGCCGGCGTTCATGCGCAGGGCCAAGTATTCAACTTCTATACCGACTCTTCGATTCCAACGGAGCGATGGGCTATAGCGCTTAACACGAGGCTGCCAAAGGATGTTGTCATATTAGAGGTGAAAGAAGTGCCAGAGCATTTCCATGCTCGCAGATCTGCAAAGCGAAAGACGTATCGTTATACGATCGATACAGGCAAGTTTCCCGATGTATTCGGACGTCAATATCGCTTTCATCATCCTGCGCCACTCTCTATTGAAGCAATGAGACATGGTCTTCGTTATTTGATCGGAACTCATGACTTTACATCCTTTACTTCTATCCATTCAACTAAGCCGCATCATATAAGAACGGTATTTGAAGCAGAATTTGTCCAAGAAGGGCCAATTGTCCATATGTATATTACCGGCAACGGTTTTCTGTACAATATGGTTCGGGTCATTATGGGTACCCTTCTGTGGGTTGGACAGGGAAAGCTTGCTCCTGAAGAGATTGCAACGATATTAGAAGGACGAAATCGTTCATTGGCAGGACCTACAGCTATGGCGCATGGATTAATGCTCATGGATGTTGAATATTCCAGTGAAGAAACCTTATAAAATCGGTATAAATCACTTGCACATTGGGCTTTTCTATTGTAAAATATAACTTGTGCTTTCTTAGTGGCTCTCCCACAGCCCCGACTAAGATTGTCACAAACTTGGCGAATTAAAAAGAGTAATTAATCAACGTTAACGTTGTTATAAAACATGATTATTGTATGAGAAATAAGGAGGATCATCCATGCGTACCACCTATATGGCTAAGCCAAATGAAGTTGAGCGTAAATGGTTCGTCATCGATGCTGAAGGCAAAACGCTCGGTCGTTTGGCTAGTGAAGCAGCGAGCCTGATCCGCGGCAAGCACAAACCGCAATTTACGCCTCATGTTGATACTGGCGATTTCGTTATCGTTATCAATGCTGAGAAAATCGTTCTAACAGGCAATAAGATGGCTGACAAGAAATACTACCGTCATTCCGGATACACAGGTGGTTTGAAAGTAACACCTGCTGGCGAAATGATTAGCAAAAAACCTGAACGTGTAATCGAGCTAGCTGTTCACGGCATGCTTCCAAAGACACGTCAAGGTAACGCAATGAAGCTTAGACTTAAAGCATACGCAGGTGCGGAACATCCACATCAAGCACAAAACCCAGAAGTATACGAACTTCGCGGGTAATAAAGAGGAGGACATGTTTCATGGCTCAAGTGCAATACTATGGAACTGGTCGTCGTAAACACTCTGTTGCACGTGTACGTCTTGTGCCGGGTGAAGGACGAATCATTGTTAATAAACGCGATTTGAATGAATATTTCGGCTTGGAAACTCTTAAGCTGATCGTAAAACAACCGCTTAACCTTACTGACACATTGTCGAAATACGATGTGCTTGTAATCGCTAACGGCGGCGGTATGTCTGGCCAAGCTGGCGCTATCCGTCACGGTATCTCCCGTGCTCTGCTTAAAGCAGACCCTGAGTTCCGTCCAGCGCTTAAGCGTGCTGGCTTCCTGACTCGTGACCCACGTATGAAAGAACGTAAGAAATACGGTCTTAAAGCGGCTCGTCGCGCGCCACAATTCTCGAAACGTTAATATTTACAGCAAAAGCCTTTTCTGCTTCGTGCAGAGAAGGCTTTTTTTGCGTTAAAGAATACAAGCGGCTGCAGAGTCCAAGTAACAAAAATAGGCATATGCTGTTAGCATAAGGGATTGATAAACACTTTACAGTATAGTATGATATTCACATCAACTTACTAGGAATTGTGATAATGGAGGGATTGTCTTGAATCTGTTGGAAAAGGAAGCATTGATCGCTAAAATGCAGGTAGAGCTGGAGGATGCTTCACCTGAGGAAGCTATTGCCTACGCAGTAGCAACATTTCCGAACATTACCTTCGCTTGCAGCTTTGGCGCTGAAGATGTTGTACTTGTTGATATGCTGCAGAAGATAAGTGCGAGGACAGAGATTTTCTACTTAGATACTGATTTTCATTTCAAAGAGACTTATGAGACTCGGGATCGGATGACAGAGCGTTATCCCGGCATACCGTTCGTACAGGTAAAGCCGAAGCTTACACCGGAGGAGCAAGAAGCGGAACACGGTCCTGAGCTTTGGAAGACGGACGCGAATGCGTGCTGTAACATCCGCAAGGTCGGGCCGCTGACGGAGACACTCTCCAGATATGATGCTTGGATTACCGGAATACGACGCGACCAAGCGCCTACTCGTGCGAATGCCAAAAAGATTGAATATGACACAAAGTTCGGACTCGTTAAATTCAATCCGTTAGCAAGCTGGACTTCGGAGGATGTATGGAGCTATATTCGTGAAAACAATGTTCTATACAATCCACTGCATGATCAGAACTACCCAAGCATTGGCTGTGAGTACTGTACTCGGAAGGTTATGCCGGGCGAGGATCCTCGAGCAGGACGCTGGTCGGGTCAAGAAAAGACGGAATGCGGCTTGCATAAATAAGGGTGGCATGAGATTGCGGAGAGGGAGATGTAGAGAATGAGTCAAATTACACCGCATGGCGGCATACTGGTTAACCGGGTTGCTGCAGGCGAGCAGAGAGAGACCCTGCTTAAGGAAGCAGCAGAGTTAAGCGCAATTACTATTAATACATGGACGATTTCGGATTTGGATCTTATTGGTGTTGGTGCATTCTCGCCGCTTCAAGGCTTTATGAATGAACAAGACTATATTTCTGTAATTGACAAGATGAGGCTTGCTGATGGCACAGTATGGAGTATACCGATTACACTGGCTGTAGAGGATAGCACGGCAGAAAGTCTCTCGATAGGGCAAAGGGTGTCGCTTATAGGTGAAGATGGCGTACATTATGCGATTCTTCAGGTAGAGAGTCTTTATAAGGCTGACCAGAGACGGGAAGCTCTCTCCGTATTTAAAACGGATGATGCGGAGCATCCTGGGGTGCAGAAGCTCTATAATCGACCTAATACTTATGTGGGCGGCGCCATTACCGTACTTAACCGACCTAAACCGGAGAAATTTCAACAATATTATTTTGACCCGTCCGAGACAAGACGAATATTTGCTGAGAAGGGCTGGAACACAGTAGTAGGCTTCCAGACAAGAAATCCTGTTCATCGCGCTCATGAATATATTCAAAAGACAGCAATGGAAATTGTGGACGGTTTATTCCTTAATCCGCTTGTTGGCGAAACGAAGTCTGATGATGTACCGGCTAATGTTCGAATGAAGAGCTATTTGGCGCTTCTTGACAACTACTATCCACAAGACCGAGCGTTCCTAGGCGTGTTCCCGGCTGCTATGCGTTATGCAGGACCTCGCGAGGCTATATTCCATGCTATTGTTCGTAAAAATTACGGCTGCACTCATTTTATAGTTGGCCGCGATCATGCTGGTGTAGGTGATTATTATGGCACTTATGAAGCTCAGGAGCTGTTGAAAAGCATCCCTGCTGCAGATCTTGGCATAACGCCGCTATATTTTGAACATAGCTTCTTCTGTACGAAATGCGGTAATATGGGCACGACGAAGACTTGTCCACATGATAAGGAGCACCATTTGACTCTGTCTGGAACGAAGGTGCGTGCTATGCTTCGCGATGGCGTATGTCCGCCCCCAGAGTTTTCGCGTCCGGAGGTTGCGAAAATTTTAATTGAGGGAATGGCGGAAACAGCTCTGAGCAATACCTAATTGTTGCATACAGTCTGATAAGCTTATTCGAAATCATTGTTACTTTTTCATAAAAGGCCATCTTGTCCCATATATATGATAGTGTGCTTGGCGCCGCTTATCATATGGGACGAGGTGGTTTTTTTCATGCGAAGGGTTGGCAAACGTTTGGTCATTTGGATGACGTATAAAGGATGGTTAAGGCTGAGCATCGGGCTGCTTGTTGTCGTGCTTGCAGGCGTACTTCTTATTCAGAAGCTGCCGGCAACACGTTCATGGTCTTATTGGTCGCTGCCCTTGTCCGGCCAGACGATCGTGATTGATGCAGGGCATGGAGGCGTAGACGGTGGAGCAGTCAGCAAGCAGGGCGCCATAGAGAAAGATTTGAATTTGGCGATTGCGCTTGATCTGCGCGATTATTTACAAGAAGCAGGCGCTCTCGTCTTGATGACCAGAGAAGGGGACTATGATCTGGCTTCGCAGGATACGCGAACTTACAGTAAGCGGAAGACAGAGGATTTAAAGAAGAGGGTATCGCTTATTAAGGACAGCAATCCTTCGATGGTGATAAGCATCCATATGAACAGTATTCCATCAGAGAGATGGTCAGGGGCACAAACCTTTTACGTAGCGGACAATCATAAGGATAATGAATCGTTGGCCATGCTCATACAAGATGAAATTATTCGTAACTTGGCCAATACAAGCCGAGTGGCAGCCAAGGTCAAAGGCATTTATTTGCTCGATTCCATCAATGAAGCGCCGACAGCTCTCGTGGAAGTAGGCTTTCTCTCCAATCCTGGAGAAGCTGCAAGACTGGTGGATACGACATATCAGCGTCAGGTTGCGGCTTCGATCTATCAAGGAATGCTTCGTTATTATTCAGGCGAGCGCCCGCATGGCGCTGCGCTTCAACAAGAGATGAGCGTCAATTAACATTGGAAGCAGTGAAAGCTGTGTTATAATAGACAGATAGAGCTCGTCAATACGTAAAGGTGGGACAAGTGCAAATGATTACACGAGAGCAAGCAATCGAAGCTGTCGAAGCAGTGACAGCACAATATAGCAAGGAGCAGAACGGTATTACGTTCCGCGACGTTGTAGTGAAGGACCGTCAAGTATCTGTGACGGTCGTTGGCGCCAGCGCAGCGGCTCAGCCTGCGCTGGAGGCCTCGCTTCGCGAGGCGCTGGTGCGCCTGGGCGTCGAAACCGTGCATGCGCGGTTTCGTGACGGGGCAGCGCCAGCCGCTGCCGCAGCCGGAGCGCAAAGCGCCGGCGCGAGCAAGGGTGGCGGCCCCGCCGTGCAAGGGCACGGGGCCGATCTTGTTAGCCCGCTGCTGGATCCGAGCAGCGGGGTGCAGTTCATTGCCGTCGCCAGCGGCAAGGGCGGCGTCGGCAAGTCTACGGTGACCGTCAATTTGGCGGTCGCCTTAGCCCGGCAGGGCAAGCGAGTCGGAGTTATCGACGCTGACATCTATGGCTTCAGCGTGCCCGATATGATGGGCATCGAGGAACGCCCTGAGGTTGTGAATGAGCGAGTGATTCCGATTGAACGATTTGGCGTTAAAGTCATGTCGATGGGCTTCTTCGTCGAAGACAATAATCCTATCGTATGGCGCGGACCTATGCTTGGCAAAATGCTGCGCAACTTCTTCCAAGAAATCGAATGGGGCGAGCTCGATTATATGCTGCTTGACCTGCCGCCAGGTACTGGCGATATTGCGCTTGATGTACACCAAATGATACCAAGCAGCAAAGAAATTATCGTAACTACGCCTCATGCGACAGCTGCCTTTGTAGCCGCTCGCGCAGGCGCTATGGCGCTCAAAACCGAGCACGAAATTATTGGTGTCGTCGAGAACATGTCTTACTATGTTTCGACCTCTACGGGAGAAAAGGAATATGTATTCGGCCGCGGCGGTGGCGCTCAACTTGCGGAAACGCTGCATGCCGAGCTTATGGCGCAAATTCCGCTCGGCGCGCCAGACAACCATGTATCGGAGCCTGATTTCTCGCCGTCTGTGTACAAAGCCGACTCGGAGACAGGCAAGCTATACGCTGAACTGGCTGAGCGTGTTATCGCTAAATGCGAGTAAGCCGAATAAAACGTGTCATCTCTAAGTGCGAGCAAGCTGAATAATAAATAAAGGGATCTTTCCCGAAAGTGTTCCGTGTACGTCTAACATGGGAATACCTCATAATCATAGAAAAGAACCTTCAAATCCGCTTCGAAGTGGAGATGAAGGTTCTTTTTTAGTAATTACAAACTAACCGCATTTGTTCTCTGTCCTCTAGCGGTAATCTCTTCCTCTAAACTGAGTAATTGCCCGGCTGATGAAAGTTTAAGGGAAATCCCTACCGTTAAAACCCGGGAAATCTAGTTACTTAACAACAACTGCAGAATGTAAGGGAAGTTTTTTCTGTTAAACGATCACACCAGTTATCTTCAACATTTGTAAAGGTAGTTTTTTCGGTTAGCAATAAAGGGGAGGGACACGGGAATCGTGAAACTAGAGCAAGTATCGATCAGCCATAATAGAAATTGGCGGAACAGGGGTAGAGTCCTGAACCGCCAATTACATTGCCACAGCGAGCTTGCTGCTTATTATGATGAAGGATGCGATCTTTCCTGCCAACTATCCTTCTTCTTCATCTTTTTTAGATTTCTCTTCTTGCTTCATTTCTTCTTCTTTCTTAGATGGATCCTCCTCTTCGCCGCCGCTTCCTTCTTCACTTTTTTGCTCTTCTTGTCCGCTATTCTCGCCTTCGCCGCCTCCACTTTCGCCGCCGCCGCTTTCACTGCTGCCGCTGCTTGCGCTTTGCTTCTCTTGTTCCTTTGATTTAGGAGCCAGCTCTTCCTTCACAGCGGATTTCAACAGCTCATAAATTTCCAAGCGAAAAATCGGCGTTTGAATGGCTTCTTGCATAATCGTCATAACTTCCTTACGATATTGGGAGCCTTTCAGCGTTTCGAGTAGTAATTTTTCCATATCAGGGTTATCGAATGTTTTAATTAGAGAGCTTTGGTAATCTGGGTCTTTGATAAGCTCTTTGTGTATATCTTTATTTTCCTTATTAAGGGCTTTGGCGAACTCACCCGCAAATTTCGTATCAGTCATTAATCCCTTAATAACTTTGCTGTAATCGGGAGAGACCAGTACATCCTTAACGGCAAGACGTACCTCCTCCTGATCCTTAACGGACAGGGATGACATAGTTGAAGAGCCGCCGCTTCCGCCGCCGGATGATTGCTTTGAGTTCTCCATAGCCTTCTGCGCTTCTTCAGTCTTCAGTATATCAATAACCATCGACTTCATATCTTTATACGTCATCTGACCGTTGCTTGATTGCTCCGAGCCGCAGCTGGCCAGCAATAGGGTCATGGCGATAAAGCTTGCGATGAAGCACCATTTTCTGCGCATGCCTTGCTTACTCCTCTCTTGTTAGCGCTCATTATTAAACGACTTGTCTTTAGTATGCGCAGGGTTCATCGGATTATCATGATTAAGGTTAGCTTTTTGTATCGAACGTGGTAAAATAAAGGATGTTTGACAAGCTACATATGGGAGGACTAATACAGGTGAATATTAAAAAATGGTTTTTTCTATTCTGGAGCTGCATAATGGTCGGCGGCGTTGTCACCATGATCAGCGGATCAATTATGAGCTGGCTTGACAAGGACTTCGGTTTCCTAGGATTAGAAGCAGCTGGCTTTAATGCTTTGATGATGCTGCTTGTCGGCATGATGTTTGGAGCATTCAGCCAGATGGGCTTTTTTGCTTATTTGACGTTGAATTATATCGCGCTAAGTATTTTCCGTAAAAAATATTTATGGAACGCACTGCAGGGCTATACCACAATATTCGCAGTCGGTCTCACGGGCTATATGCTGTATGAAGGACGGACGAATAACTGGTTTTTCTGGGTGCTTCCGCTTGCATTGCTCATCATATCCCTGATTACTTCATGGTTCAAGGTAAAGCAAACGAACAAAACAGCGTTTATTCCAACGATGTTTCTTCTGTTTACTGTTACCATAATAGAAGCTTGGCCGGCACTGCAGGATGAGACGAATTTGTCTGCGATTGTATTTATGATCATTCCATTATTTGCGTGCAACGCTTACCAGAACCATATGATGCACCGACTGTTGAACACGAAAACAGCCGAGAAAGCAGTAAAGACTGCCTAATCGGCTGCATGATGTGCTCGCTTGTTATTCAGCGGCATGAAGATCATGGGTGAAAGTTTGTTTATCTTGGACAGGTTTTCCTTGAATCTCACTTTGTGTGATTAAAGCGGATACTGTCGAGAACTCATAGCCCTTTGAGAGAAGCTGATCAATAATAACTGGCAATGCCTCGTGGGTTTGTTTTACAGAATCGCTGGCATGGAACAAAATAATATCCCCTGGATGTACTCTTTGCAGAACGCGGTTAATAATTTTGTCCGTTCCGATATTCATCCAATCAAGAGAATCTGTATCCCATTGAATGACCTTATAATTAAGCTCTTCAGCTATGCGCAGCACCCGTTTGTCGAAATCGCCATTCGGCATTCTTATGAGATTTGGCTGTTTGCCGATCATATTGGAGAGAATGCCGTGAGCGGTCGTTATCTGCTTGCGGATCTCCTCATCGCTTAGCTTGCTGTAATTATCGTGTTTATGTCCATGGCTGCCAATTTCATAGCCGGCATCAACGATTTTTTTCACAATCTCAGGGTGTGACTGACTCCAAGGCGAAGATAAAAAGAATGTAGCTTGGGTTACATTCTTTTCTTTTAATAATTTTAGGATTGGCTCTGCGCGTTTGTCCCCCCAACTGATATCAAAGGTAAGCGCGACTACTTTCTTATCCGTTGGAACGCTGTAAATGGCCGCAGGCTGCTGCGGAGCGAACACAGAGATATTATCACGCTCGGCGTAAATAATACCGATAGAGAATAGCAGGGCTACAGCAATGAAGAAGTACTTTTTCATTTTACGACCGTTTAACACATAAAACATATTCATGGGCAAGGGCTCTCCTCTCTAATGGAAGCTTGTTCTAGTACAATCTATGCTCGTACAACCAACTTATTCATAGAACTTCTTAACGGAGCAGAAGGAGTGTGAGACATGTTTAAGCGGCGCGCGATAATCGAACATTTGCGTCAAATGAGAGGGTATATTGCTTTCAGCGTAGTTTTATTTGTAGCAGGGATGTTTGTTGGAGCAACGAATCAGGGCTTCTCAGACTTTTTGGATAGTCAGCTGCAAGGAATTGGTGAACTGGCCGACTCGATTGACCAATCGGACAATCCTGCTTTGATGATGTTTATTGTTATTTTTATCAATAATGCAGTTAAATCGATTTTTATCATTTATTTGGGCGCCTTATTCGGCGTATTGCCATTTCTGTTTTTGACGGTTAACGGGATGGTTATTGGATATCTTCTTCAAAATGTTATGAACGAGCATGGCGGCGCCTATATGCTGGAGCTAGTTATTAAGGGGCTGCTGCCCCATGGAATTATCGAAATTCCGGCTATTATTGTAGCAAGCGCCTATGGTCTTCGTTTCGGAGCGCTTATATGGAAGGGAGCGGGCAGTATTTTGTTCAGTCGAGCAAAGCTTCCGATCGTTGGCAAGGATATTGAATTTTTTGTACGAAGAAGCATTCCGATGGTTGTACTGCTGACTTTTTCGCTGCTAGTCGCTTCTGTTATTGAAAGTACATTTACAGTTTGGTTATTAAGCATGTAATAAATATTCCAAATTTTGAGCATAACAGTAAAGCAGTGTCCTAAGCACATATGCGGGGACGCTGCTTTTTGTATCTAAAGGAGGACACCAATCGATATGCTCGGAATACTATTCAACGACAAGGAATGCAAAGAACTAGACTATGTACTGCGCAAGGAATTGGATGAGATGCTTCTCGACCTCGGAGACTCTAGACTAGATGGTGATATTAAGGGGGCAATTACGCGCCGATATAAAACGATATTTCGGATGTATGCTCGAATAGCTTCGCCGAAGGAACTGTCCAGATATGCGCTGAATGCGCGCGTGTATCGTTGATTGTATCGTGGATTGTGACTGGAATTGAAATCATGTATAGTGGACAAAATAACAATTCAGAAAAAAAGTTTAAAATAGGGGTTGCAATCCTATGGGCCCCTGTGATATATTATTTCTTGTCGCCGCGAGCAACACGGTGGATGACACCGAAGATTTTCAACTTGTTTATGCAAGTGTGAAAACTTCAGAAAGACAAGATTGTTCTTTGAAAACTGAACAACGAGTGAAACTGCCCCGTTAATCCTAACGGATTAATGGAAAAGCGATGTATCAATCTTGATCGAAGAAACTCAGTGATGAGCGACCGCGATTAGAGGT
>Ga0182739_1000349_pt1 | contig 67109 bp, 55 predicted proteins | sample eDN5th30CBELigBY_FD_128873 | JGI IMG/M metagenome (GOLD analysis project Ga0182739, IMG submission 128873) | Enriched backyard soil microbial communities from Emeryville, California, USA - eDNA 5th pass 30_C BE-Lig BY (version 2) (version 2) | ecosystem: Environmental > Terrestrial > Soil >... | reverse complement strand
TTATTCTACAATCAAAACGGCAGTTGCTTGCTCGCTTGTAGCGGCCTTCGGGCTCACAGATACAGTGCAGGCACAAGAGCCGACTGTATTTGGAGGAAGATCCCAATACAGGACATGGTCTATTGGTGTGAATGGTGGTTTTACTACGCCTTCAGTGATTATCGGTGGATCGAATGCGTTCAACCAAAAAGTAGGTTTCGGCGAGTACAAATTACGCGAATACTACGGCATCACCATCCGCAAGCAACTATCAAGCTGGTTTGGTTTGGAGGCTGCTGGTAACCGCGGTCGTATCTTCACGTACAACAACAATGGTGTAGGACACAATATGTTGTTCGGCGCTGCAAACGGTGGTGCGGCAGGGGCTTCTTACCAATCCGCTGAGACTTCCGTTCAATACGCAGCTAGCTTAAACGGTGTATTCCAGTTGGCAACAATTGATTTCCTACGTCGTGAGAACGCTGTCAATTTCTACGCAAGCGTAGGTTATGGTCTGATTGCTTTTAACCCAGTGGCTTACACTGATGCAGACGGTTCAGCTGGTGCTTGGGATAATAAAGGTGCGTGGGGCGAAGAATTCCCTGGTGAGCGTACCGGTGCCCATGACCGTGATTTCAAACGTGAAACCTACATCCCTGTTGGTGTGGGTGTGAAATTCAAGTTGTCTGATCGTGTGGCATTGAACTTGGGTTATACGATGAACTTTGTTGATGACAAAGCATTGTTCGGCCCAGTTGTTGACCGTGCAGCTAACGACAAATTCTCTTACACTTACGCTGGTTTAGAATTCTCTTTGGGTTCTTCTTCGAAACCGGATTTGACTTGGCACAACCCTGTGTCTACCTTGTATGACGAGTTGAAAGATCCTTCACTCCGCAACGAGCTGGAAGCATTGAAACAACGCGTATCTACATTGGAAGGCATTGTTGATGAGTTGAATAATGACGAAGACGGTGATGGTGTTTCTGATCGCTTTGACAAGTGCCCAGGTACTCCTGCTGGTACGCAAGTTGACGGTGCTGGTTGCCCGATTAAGTTCCCAGAGCCTGAAACCAAGAGTGTTTCTGGAACGTATTCGAACATCCAATTTGAGTTTGATAGCTCTGTATTGAAGACCGAATCATACTCAATCCTTGATCGGTTGTCTTCTGAATTGCGCGAAAGCGGTGCCACCGTTACATTGGACGGCCACGCTTCTGCTGAAGGTTCTGAAGCTTACAACATGACGTTGTCAAAAGACCGTGCTAACTCGGTAAAACAATACTTGGTTAACTCTGGCGTTGACGCAGCCAAAATTAACGTTCAAGCTTTCGGCGAATCTGCTCCGATCGCTTCAAACGCTACTGAAGAAGGCCGCGTACTTAACCGTCGCGTTGAAATCAAGAATTAAGCAAGATTCAATAAGAAATTGCTGATAAGAGAACGGCCAATCCAATACGGATTGGCCGTTTTTCTTTTGGGCTGTTTTACGTCTGCCGATCTATCGTGGGTTGAGGCAAACATTCCTGCCGTATACGTGTTAATATATCAGTATTAACTAGAACATATAACGATGAGTAATTTAAAGTTAAAAGGAACTTGGAATGAGTTGAAAGGAAAGGCCAAACAGCAATACGCGGAACTGACGGATGATGACCTGCTGTATGAAGAAGGCAAGGAGGACGAGCTGATTGGGCGTATCCAAAAGAAAACTGGTAAAGCGCGAGACGAGGTTGTCGATTGGCTGAATCAGTTATAGTCGGGTAACTGAAGCCGACTTAACGTAACAATTAGACGAAAGCGTTATGGGTATAAACACCGGTAACGCTTTTTCTTTTTAACTTAGCCGCATGGTAAAAAGGAAACCCTCTATCCTGGTCGTGAATGATGACGGTATTACGGCCCCAGGCATCAAAGTATTGATCGAAGAAATGCAGCAAATCGGCGATGTTACTGTGGTAGCGCCCGAAGGACCCCAATCCGGCACAGGACACGCGATCACTATCGGCAAACCCCTGAGAATCGATCGCATATACATTTACCCTGACGTGGAAATGTACAAATGCTCGGGTACACCCGTAGACTGCGTCAAGTTGGCCGTGAATAAAGTTTTTAAAGGTAGGAAACCCGATATCTGCGTTTCAGGCATCAACCATGGGCTCAACAATTCAATCAACGTATTATACTCCGGTACCATGTCTGCCGCAGTGGAAGGCGCCATTGAAGATATCCCTTCGATTGGATTTTCCTATGACGATTTGGAGTATGACGCCGACTTTTCCAACTGCAGGCCCTATGTTCGTAGCATCACCAAGCAAGTCTTGGCCAACGGATTGGCTAAAGGCACGTTGCTTAATGTAAACTTTCCGAAGGGTGACGAGATAAAAGGGATTAAAATATGTAGACAGGCCGACGCAAAATGGGCGGAGGAGTTCGATGAACGGACTGATCCCAGCAATCGCAGTTACTACTGGCTCACCGGTGTGTTCCAGCTGCGCGATCGCGGCGAGGATACCGACGTATGGGCATTGCAAAACGGATATGCATCAATTGTACCGGTCCAATTCGATATGACCGCCCACCATGCGATACCTGAACTCAATTCTTGGAGCTTTGACACAAAGTAAATGAAGAGAAATTCATTTATCTTAGGGTGTCTTTCGGGGGGAGTATCCCCAGCGGTTGCTTATTTACTGAAAGTGTCCGCTTCATTGGGTACCACCATGCATCCGTTGAGTCTATATGTTGTCGCTGGAGCTTTCAATCTCTTACTTATCCGTTTTTTTTACGCGAAGGGGCTAGACCGGTGTGCACAAGGCGTGCTATTGATTACTTTTGTAGCGGTGCTGCTTTTGATTTTTATCGACAAACTGTCGTTAGTATGAGACTTTCGCTTGGATTTTCCCCTTGCCCCAATGACACGTTCATTTTTGACGCGCTTATTCACCATAAGGTTGATACGGAAGGGCTTAGTTTTGATGTATACTACGACGATGTGGAAACACTGAACCGAAAGGCATTCAATGCTGAAATGGACATAACTAAGCTAAGCTATCACGCATATGCGTATGCAGCAGATAAGTACATTTTGCTAGACGCTGGGAGTGCGCTGGGGTTTGGTGTGGGACCGCTGTTGATTAGCAAGGATCCGGAGCTGGCGAATCGGTTGTCGGCGGTTGACGGTGGTGGGTTGGCGGTCGAGAGGCAATTAACGATAGGTATCCCTGGAAAATATACGACCGCAAACTTTTTGTTGGGTTTAGCATTCCCAGGATTGGCCAACAAGCAAGAGATGGTTTTCTCAGCGATTGAGCAAGCGTTGGTCGACGGGCATATCGATCTTGGCCTTATTATTCATGAAAATCGCTTTACCTATCAAGATAAGGGGCTACATAAGGTTATGGACCTCGGTGATTTCTGGGAAAGAACGACGGGTGCGCCCATTCCATTGGGCGGTATTGTGGCAAGCCGCCGCTTACCTGACAGTATAAAACATAAAGTAAATCGTGTTTTACGCAAAAGCGTCGAGTTTGCACTTGCCAATCCGCAGTCCGGCATCGACTTTATCCGCTCGCACGCACAAGAAATGAGCGAAGAAGTCATGTATAAACACATCGAGCTGTATGTCAATCGGTTTTCGGTTGCGCTCGGCGATGAGGGGCGTGCCGCTATTCATACGCTTTTTAACAAGGCTTGGGCACTGCAATTGGTACCCCAGACCGCTAAGGACCTGTTCCTAGAATCTACAATCTAACATCGGCAATCTAAAATCTAATGACTAACTTTGCCCAGTATGTCATATTGGCGGAGATTGGTTTTTGGTGCCATTATTGACGATGAGGTGTGTCAGATAATAAACAATAGACATGTTAACATTCTTAAGTAAAATATTCGGCAGTAAGTCAGACCGGGATATCAAGCATATTCAACCGTTGGTAAGCAAAATCCAAGAAGAGTATCCGAAACTGGAATCCCTTACGAACGATGAGCTGCGGGCGAAGACGAGTGATTTTAAAAGACGTATCGCAGATTTTCTTGGTGATATCGATAAGGAAATAGCGTCTTTGAAAGCTGAAGCGGATCAAGAAGGTGTCGAGATGGTCGAAAAGACGGCCATCTACGACAAAATAGACAAATTGGGTAAGGATCGCGACCGTCAATTGGAAGAAGTGTTACTGCAATTGCTGCCAGAGGCATTTGCTGTCGTGAAAGAAACGGCACGGCGCTTTACCGAAAACAGTGAAATAACCGTTACTGCATCTGATTTTGACCGTGAGCTTGCCGCGTCGAAACCACATATCAAAATTATAGGTGACCAGGCGATTTGGCAAAACACGTGGGTAGCGGCTGGAACCGAAGTAACGTGGAACATGGTTCATTACGACGTGCAATTGATCGGTGGTATCGTCCTTCATGAAGGCAAGATTGCCGAGATGGCCACGGGTGAGGGTAAAACATTGGTGGGTACATTGCCGGCCTACCTCAACGCACTATCTGGCCAAGGCGTCCATATCGTAACGGTAAACGATTATCTCGCACGGCGTGACTCCGAGTGGAATGGTCCGTTGTTTGAGTTCCACGGACTGCGCGTAGATTGTATCGATAAACACCAACCTAATTCGCCCGCTAGGCGCAACGCCTACATGGCGGATATCGTGTTTGGCACAAACAACGAGTTCGGTTTTGACTACCTGCGTGATAACATGGCGCAGTCGCCGGAAGCGCTGGTACAACGGAAGTTGCATTTCGCCATGGTCGATGAGGTGGATTCGGTGTTGATTGATGACGCACGTACGCCGTTAATTATCTCCGGTCCGATACCACGGGGCGACCAGCATGAGTTTTACGAGCTTAAGCCGCGTATTGAGCGGTTGGTCAATACACAGAAAGCATTTATCAACGGTGTATTGAACGAGGCGAAAAAAGCGATTTCTTCAGGCGATACAGATGCCGAAAGTGGCGGCCTCGCCCTCTTGCGCGCCCACCGGGGGTTGCCGAAAAACAAGGCTTTGATTAAGTTTCTGAGTGATGGCAATAACCGGCAAGTGCTCCAAAAAACGGAAAACTTCTACCTGCAGGAGCAAAGTAAGAACATGCCCAAGGTGGATGCCGAGCTTTATTTCGTCATCGATGAAAAGAATAACCAGGTAGAACTCACTGAAAAGGGAATCGAACTGATTACCGCTTCGGGAGAGGACCCCAATTTCTTTATCATGCCCGATGTGGGTAGCGATGTGGCCGAAATTGAGAAATCGGCCCTTAGCCCGGAGGAAAAGCTGTCTAAGAAGGAGGAATTGATGCGCGACTTTTCTGTTAAATCGGAGCGTATCCACTCGGTAAACCAACTCCTCAAGGCCTATACGCTCTTTGAGCGCGATGATGAGTATATTATTGACGACGGCAAGGTTAAAATTGTAGACGAGCAAACCGGCCGTATTATGGAAGGCCGCCGTTATTCCGACGGGTTGCACCAAGCGATTGAAGCCAAAGAAAACGTAAAAGTCGAAGATGCCACGCAGACCTACGCGACAATTACCCTGCAGAACTATTTCCGCATGTACCATAAGTTAGCTGGTATGACGGGTACCGCGGTTACGGAAGCGGGTGAGCTTTGGCAGATCTATAAATTGGATGTGGTTGAGATACCGACAAACGTATCCATCCAGCGTGACGACAGGCATGACTTGATTTATCGGACCGCCCGTGAGAAATACAATGCGGTAGCCGCGGAGATCCATCGGCTCACCCAAGAGGGACGTCCCGTGCTGGTGGGTACTACCTCTGTGGAAATATCAGAGCTACTCAGTCGGACGCTTAAATTGCGTGGCGTAAAGCACAACGTGTTGAATGCGAAGCTGCATCAACGCGAAGCCGATATCGTTGCGGAAGCCGGCCAGCCAGGTATGGTGACGATTGCCACCAATATGGCCGGTCGTGGTACGGATATTAAGCTGGGCCCCGGTGTAAAGGATGCCGGTGGATTGGCGATCATCGGTACCGAGCGACATGAGTCTCGGCGTGTAGACCGCCAGCTGCGGGGCCGTGCCGGCCGTCAAGGCGACCCGGGGTCATCGCAGTTCTTCGTATCGCTCGAAGACCCACTGATGCGGTTATTCGCCTCCGAGCGGATTTCCAATATCATGGTAAAGATGGGCGTAGAGGAAGGTGAGGTTATGCAGCATAGCATGCTTACCAAATCCATAGAGCGCGCACAGAAGAAGGTCGAAGAAAACAACTTCGGTATCCGTAAACGCCTGCTTGAGTATGATGACGTGATGAACTCCCAACGGAGTGTTATCTATGCTAAACGTAAAAATGCGTTGTTCGGCGAGCGCTTGGATGTGGACCTGAACAATACCGTATTCGATGTGGTAGAAGACATTGTGACGACATACAAGGAGGGAGGTTCATACGACGACTTCCAACTGGAGGTAATCCGTGTTTTCTCATTGGACCCCGGTATCGATGCGGCAGAATTTACAGATCGCAGCGTCGTATCCCTTACGGACAAGCTTTTTGAGCACGTTATTTCCTTTTATCGTGGGAAAGCCGAGAAAATTGCGAAACAAACGCTACCAGTGTTGACCGATGTGTTTGCTACGCGGGGCGAGCAAATCGAAAATATTGTCGTTCCATTCTCAGATGGCCTTCGCGGTATCCAAGTGGCAACCAATCTGAAAAAGGCTGTCGAATCGGGTGGCAAAGAAGTGTTCAAGTCGTTCGAAAAGGGAGTCGTCCTCGCGTTGATTGATGAGGCCTGGAAAGAACACTTGCGGGATATGGACGAGTTGAAACAATCTGTCCAAAATGCCGTATATGAGCAGAAGGACCCTATCATTATCTATAAAATGGAGGCCTTCAACTTGTTCCGCGACATGCTTATTGAGATGAATAAAGACATTGTTGGTTTCCTATTCAAGGGAGAGATCCCCCAGCAACAGCCCCAAGACGTGCGTGAAGCGAGACCGGCGCCTCGGCAGGAGGCTCGGGTAAAAACATCTAAGCCCGAACTTGTTGGGGCTGGTGGTGGTGCCCCCGTAGAAGATACCCGCGAGCTACAGCGTACCCAACCCGTTCGAAACGAACAGAAAGTAGGTCGGAATGACCCCTGTCCTTGTGGCAGTGGTAAAAAGTATAAAAACTGCCACGGCGCGTAATTGATAAAGGTTATGGAAAAAAAAGGTTTCGTTGTACTCATCGTCCTATTCCTTGGTTTTTCCTGTATGGATAGCTTCTCCCAGCAACGTGGCGCGGTAGAAGTTGTGGCCGACCCATTGATTAGCCTGATGCAACGGAGCCGGAAGGGTACCAATATAACGGCTACCTCTTCAACCCGGCCGCCCGTAGATAAGGAAACTGCTACGCGTACCACAATGATGGGCTTCCGTGTCCAGATCTATTCGGGATCGGACCGCTCGGAAGCTTACGCCGAACAGGCCCGTTTCAAACGGTTGTACAGAGGTATCGATACCTACTTGAGCTACGAGGAGCCTAATTACCGGGTGAAAGTCGGTGACTTCAGAAGTAGAAACGAAGCGCAGGACCTTATGCAGGGCCTTCGGAAACAATTCGACAATGTGTTCGTCTTTACTGAAGAAATCTATGTATATCAATAAAATCCGTTCCCTTGCCGCCGAGATCCATGAGCAGACGGTGGGATGGCGACGGCACTTGCATCAAAACCCAGAACTTTCTTTCGAGGAATACGAGACGTCGGCTTTTGTAAAAGCCCAGCTAGACAGCCTCCATATTCCATATACCCCCATGGCCGATACAGGGGTGGTTGCACACATTCATGGCGGGAAGCCTTCTGATAAGGTCGTGGCGCTTCGGGCCGACATGGATGCGCTACCCATTACCGAAGTGGGCGGGCGTGAATATGGGTCAAAGCGTACCGGAGTAATGCACGCCTGCGGCCACGATGTACATACTGCCTCGCTATTGGGCACGGCGTATATCCTTCAGTCACTGAAAGCGGATTTCGGGGGAACCGTCAAACTCATATTCCAGCCTGGCGAGGAGCGTCTACCGGGAGGTGCCAGTCTTATGATCAAAGCGGGGGCACTGCAAAACCCCGCGCCGCAAGCGGTCATCGGGCAACATGTGATGCCACTTATTCCCGCAGGGAAGGTGGGCTTCCGGGCCGGAAAGTATATGGCATCTACGGATGAATTATATGTAGCCGTCAAAGGCCGGGGGGGGCACGGTGCCCAGCCCCAGCAGAACATAGACCCTGTGGTAATCACGGCACATATTATCACTGCCCTACAACAGGTTGTCAGCCGCATCGCTGACCCCAAAATGCCAAGCGTATTGTCCTTTGGCAAAGTTATCGCCGATGGCGCTACCAATGTAATCCCTGATGCCGTGTACCTTGAGGGGACCTTCCGTACATTTGACGAAAAGTGGCGGAAAGAGGCACACGAGCGGATGGTAAAAATGGCCGTCGGCATTGCCGAAAGTATGGGCGGATCATGCGACTTTGAGGTACGTAGCGGTTATCCCTTTCTGGTTAACGAAGAAAAGCTGACAGCTGAAATCCGTGGTTATGCGGAGGATTTCCTCGGCAAGGAAAATGTGGTCGACCTCGATCTTTGGCTCGCTGCTGAAGACTTCGCTTACTATTCACAAGTAGCAGATGCCTGTTTTTACCGTTTGGGCACCCGTAATGAGGCCAGGGGCATTACCTCCGCTGTGCATACCCCCACATTCGATATCGACGAAAACGCGTTAGCGCTGAGTACGGGTTTGATGGCCTATATTACCCTGCGCCGACTGGGTAGTGCGTAATTCACTTCCATGACCTTGAATAATGTAATGCTACGAGCAGCGACGGTAGCAGATTTACCTATTATCCGCCAGTTGGCCCATGATATCTGGTGGCCTACCTACGGGAGTTATCTCGCCCATGATCAGATCAGCTTGATGCTGGAATTGATTTATTCCGAGCCTGCATTACTGGGGCAGTTTGAAAAGGGACAGTACTTTACCTTGGCCCTTCGGGATCAAACTGCGGTTGGGTTTGTCGGTTTCCAGCCCAAAATCGGTCAGTCACAGGTCATGCGGATTGAAAAACTCTATGTCACTTCGTCCGAGCGGGGGAAAGGTACAGGAAAGCTGCTAATCAACCATGTTTCCCAACGGGCGCTCGACGCGGGCTGCTCTGCACTGGAACTGAATGTGAATCGGGATAATCCGGCTACGACGTTTTATGGCCGACAGGGGTTCGTTATTGTCGATACGGTGGACATCCCATACCATGGATATATCCTAAACGACTACGTGATGCGGAAAGAAATAGGGAGCCAAGAATAAAAGTCCCGAATGAAGAGAGATCGATAAAATTTCTTTTATATAATGCTCGTTTATATTGCATATAAAAGAAATTTACCTAAGTTTGAGACACATCGCACTCGCATTTCCATTTTTTTGAAATGTGATTAATAGGATACATATGGGAAATCGACATGTATATCATAGTGGAGTTATAGGAAATTGCAGTTACTTGGCACACGTCCAGAAAGACAGCAATGTGTCTTGGTTGTGCTGGCCCTCTTTTGACAGTTCGTTCGTTTTCGGTGGGTTGTTGGACGCCCAGAAAGGTGGGCGGTTTTCCATCCAGCCGGTGGGCGAATTCACGAGTAAACAATACTATATCGAGAATACTAACGTGCTTCGTACAGAGATAACCACGGCGGAAGGCACTTATCGAATTACCGATTTTGCTCCCCGTTTTAGACAATATGAGCGTTACTTCAAGCCGTTAATGCTCGTTAGGAAAATAGAGCCGTTGTCGGGGCGGCCACGGGTACGGATTATCTGCGAGCCGGTAAGCGCTTACGGCGCACAGACGTACAATAAGTTCCGGGGGAGTAACCATGTCGAATTCAGCAATGGTGTTGAGCAGATACGGCTGACGACTGACGTTCCCGTAAGCCACTTTTTCGGTGAGGAGACATTTGTTTTGGGAGGAACCAAGTACCTCGCCCTTACTTATGGCCAGCCGCTCGAAGCACCGTTGGAGCGCACCGTTGAACACTTCCTTCGAGAAACTACGAATTATTGGCGTACTTGGATAAAACACGCTACCATATCCGCTTTCTATCAGGAGGCTGTCATCCGTTCAGCACTTGCCTTAAAAATCCACCAGTATGAAGACACTGGAGCCATTATTGCGGCAGGCACTACGAGTTTGCCAGAATATCCCGGTAGCGGCCGCAATTGGGACTACCGCTTCTGCTGGCTGCGCGATAGCTACTATGTTATCACCGCATTAAACCATATCGGCCAGTTTGAGGAGATGGAACTTTACTCAAATTACATTACGAATATTACCCATGCAGATACGGGCCGGCTACAACCCTTGTATGGAATAAACGGCCAGTCTGAACTGACAGAGCAGCTACTGGATAATTTGGCGGGCTACCAAGGTAATAAGCCGGTGCGGATAGGTAACCAAGCCTATGAGCACATTCAGAACGATGTATACGGCCAGGCGATGATTGCGTTGCTTCCATTGTATACAGACTACCGTTTCGTTTTCAAAGAGCGGTCCGACGCGGGGCGTTGGGTTGATTATATCTTGGAGAAAATCGAAAAGACAATCGATGAAAAGGATGCAGGTATCTGGGAGTTTCGGAATTTCGCCAACCACCATTGTTACACCAACCTCTTCCAGTGGGCGGGAAGTGCTGCTGCACAAAAAATCGGAAAGGTCATCGGCGACCAGCAATTGATTAAGCGTGCGGGAGCATTGATGGAGCGCGCAGCACATTATATCGAATCCTGCTATGATGCTGAGCGACAGGTGTATACCAATGCAATGGGAAGTCCGCATTTGGATGCCAGTACGTTGCAGCTGATTATGATGCACTATCTCGACCCCTCATCCGAGCGGGCGCGCAACCACCTGGCAGCACTCGAAAAGGAGCTGAAGACCCCTGAAGGGCTTTTTTACCGCTATTTGCATTCGGATGATTTCGGCAAGCCTAAGTCGACATTCCTTATTTGTGCATTTTGGCATGTTGAGGCTCTGGCTTGCGTTGGCCGGGTAGATGAGGCGATTGCAACGTTTGAGAAATTGCTTACTTATGCGAACCACTTGATGTTATTCAGCGAGGATGTAGATGAGTCTGATGGGAGTCAATGGGGCAATTTCCCCCAAGCGTATAGCCATGTGGGGCTTATGAATGCGGCGTACCGGATCTCGATGAAACTCGATCGTCCGATTTTTAAGGGTTAGTGGCTGGGGTTTCGTTGGCCAGTTTCTGAAGCAGGGTGCGCGCGTCTCGTTGGCGTTTTAGGTAGAACCTCGCAGCCGATACTTCTGTGCCTACTTTGATGGTAAAAGCCTCCCGGGGCAGCACGTGGAACGTATCTTCGTCGGTACGGTCATCACCGATCGATAGGATAAAATCATATCGGTTTTCATGAAGGATATCCAATGTTGCTCGTCCTTTGTTCACCTCGGCACTCCGTATTTCCACCACTTTATCGCCATCGAGCAGCTGCAGCCCATATGAAGCCGAATAGTCACGTAGACCCTCAATCAATTCGTTTGCACGGAGGGCCCCCAGATCGCGTTGAACTTTGCGATAATGCCACGCTAGCGAGAAGCTTTTTTCTTCCACGAACGCTCCAGGTGTACGGTCTGCATACGATTCCATGAAGGCCCCTACTTCTTCTTTCCAAGTACTGGATAAGCCGCTCTTTAGGCGCCATTCCGAGTCGGGTTCTTTTGTCCAAACGCCGTGCTCTGCAATTAGGCTGTACGGTTTATTTTGGAACCATTTTTCAAGGGTGCTATGCTTTCTGCCGCTGATGATGACCAAATGGTTGTTGATATCAGTCTCCAGTGTATCAAGCAACCGGTAGAGCTCGTCATCGGGTGATGCTTTGTCTATATCGTCTTGGAAACCTACTAGCGTGCCATCGTAGTCGAGCAATAGCAGTCTGCTGGCGGCCTCTTTATAGTGGGTGATGATTTGGTCTTCAATAACCGGTCCGACCAACCTAGCCCTCGTGGTGGATTGTACTCTTTTCGTCTCGTCCAGTCTATTCATAAATAAAGTTGCCCAATGTTGTACTGTAAATTTAAATACGATTTGGCGCATGGCTTCCATGCGTTTGTTTACCTCGGCTACCGGCATGTTTAGCGCGGTCAGCAGCGCGTCTTGGATGTCGTTTACATTGTTTGGGTTAACGATCAGCGCATCGATCAGTTCATTGGCGGCACCTGCCATTTCGCTGAGGATAAGTACACCCGTATGATCGTTACGGCTGGCAATGTACTCTTTGCTAACCAGGTTCATCCCATCGCGCATAGGGGTCACTAAACAAACGTCAGCGACATTGTATAGTGCCGATATTTCTTCCACAGGGTAGCCATGATAAAAATAAGCTACTGGGTACCAGTCATAAAAACCGTACTCCGCATTGATGTGGCCGACCAAGCGGTCAATCTGGTCTTTAAGCTCCCGGTATTGAGGAACGGTGTCTCGTGAGGGTACCACGACCATGTATAACGTCACCCGCTTATGGAACGCTGGGTTTTTTGCAAGAAACAATTCAAAAGCTTCAAGCCGCTGCAAGATTCCTTTACTGTAATCCAGGCGGTCTATGGATAGAATGATTTTCTGGTCCTTGAAATTCGATTTTAACTCGGTGACACGCGCCACCACTTTCTCGTTTGACGATAGCACGGAAAACCGGTTGCTATCGATACCCATGGGGAACGGCTCAACAACGATGGTACGCCCGTCCACTTCCAGCTTGTTGGAGTTACTGTTGGTACCGGTAAGCCGGGTGGCTGAGCTGATAAAATGCCGTACATCATCAAATGTATGGAAGCCGAGTAAATCTGCCCCCAACATTCCCGCTAGCAGTTCTCGACGCCAAGGAATCAAGCGAAATAGTTCTTGCGAAGGGAATGGGATATGTTGGAAAAAGCCGATGGAAGCATCGGGTAATGCATCCCGGAGCAAGCCGGGGAGCAACAACAGCTGGTAGTCGTGGACCCAAATGGTATCGTCGGGCCCGGCTACTTTGAGCACGAGGTCTCGGAATTTTTCGTTCACCCGGATGTAGATTTGCCAATTTTCCAGTTCGTAGACAGCATAGTTGGGCATGTAGTGGAAAATTGGCCATAACACCTCGTTGGAGAACCCCTCGTAAAAGCCTTTTACCTCGCTATTGTCGAGGAAGATGGGAACGAGCCGTTTCTCTTCCAATAATGCGGTGAAATGAGCTTCCTGTTCAGGGCTGTCGAGGATAATGCCCGGCCAGCCAATCCACGTATTCTCACCCTGTGCGTGGATGGAAGCCAGGCCGGTTGCCAAGCCACCTTCACTGGGGTGCAACGCATATCCGTCACCATCTTCTGTTATTTTTATGGGTAATCGATTGGATACAATAATGGTTTTACTCACAGTATTTGATTTTATATGCATTGCTTGGCCCATAGGGCGGCACCGCAAAAGCGAGCATGTCAGCCGGGTTTCAACTGCTCACTAATATAATGATAACGCAACTAACAACCAAAAGTTTGGCGCTTACCGCTCCAATTTGGGAACCCGGGTAGGTGTGTCTTTACCCGACACGATACTCCTCGCCCCCATTGCAATCGCTTGGATGGACGACACGATGTTGTTGATGTCCAGCGTTTCCACCTCGTCTTTAACGGTGTGGTAGTATCGGTCTTGATCAATCTGTACAGTTGCAAATGTGTGGGCTGGAACGCCCAACGCTGCTAAAGACGCGTTATCACTTCGATAGAATAGATTTTGAGCGGGATAAGGGTCGGGGTGAAAGGTGAAATCGGTGTTTTCCACGTTCTGCTGCATGATTTTCGCCAGGTTGGACTGATCATAGCCAGTTACGTATAACGAGTTGGGGCCAAACCGGGAATCTTTGCCGATCATCTCGATGTTAATCATTGCTACCACTTGGTCAGCATTGATTTGCGTTGAGAAATACGTTGACCCTACGAGGCCCATTTCTTCAGCTGTAAAAGCGACGAAGAGCAGGGTACGCGCATTATCATTTCGTTTTTTATAATAATTGGCCAGGCTAATGACGGCCGATACGCCGGAGGCATCGTCATCGGCTCCATTGGCAACGGAATCCTGGCCTACGGCATCAATAATGCCAATATGGTCATAGTGGGCCGAAAAGATCACATATTCCTGTGGTTTTGATTTACCCGGTAACATGCCCACCACATTAAACAAGGGTTGCTCTTCAATGCTGTTGGTGAATGCAACGCGGAAGGATGTAGGTATGTTGTTACCCAGTACATAAACGATCGACGGGGTCGGGGAAGTGCTATGATGATCCGGCTTGATACGATCGCGCATCAGGAGGTCCCGGTATCGATTAAACAGGTTGGCAAAACTGGTGTCGATGACGACGATGGCGTCTTTTCCGCCGGTTGCAGCTTCCCGGAAGCGTTGTGCAAAGTCCTCCCCAGCTCCGATTTTAATCAGCGAAACACCGGGATCGGTATTCCAATTCACGCCGGGCCTATTGCTCGATATAATGATGTGGTCTTGGGGTATCTCTACACCGTCGAACGTCACCTCCCACGTAGCGATGCGAATTTGCGATACTTCAAATGTCTGCCTGAAATGGGGCTCATCAGCAAAGGGTTGCAGTCCAATCCTAGTGAATTCCGAAGCGATGAAATCGGCAGCGCGTTCCACCCCGGGTGTAAATGCCGCCCTTCCCTGCATATCGTCTGCCGCGAGGGTATGCAATATCCTTTTCACCTCATTGGTGTCAACCACCCGTTGCGGTGATTGGCGGGCAGCACATCCCGCTAGTAAACAAAGCGCCAACAAAATCTGGCCTAGCCGTTTAATCATCACGTAATCGTTATAATATATTCAAATTTAGACAATTTTCCCTACTATCCTGCTTCTTATTTGGTGGATTAGCACTATCTTTGGGTACGACAAAGTAAGGCGATGAGCTCGACGTGATTGAAAAAGCGTTATTCCCCTTCATGCTTATTTAAAGGAGGCATGACGAATGCTTCGTCACTTAAGGGAGATTTTTCAGACATCACATCGGCTCCATCTGATCATTGAAAATTTAAATGATAATTAAATGAAAGCAATCACCGTTGAGGAACTCAAATCGAAAATTGAGAACAATGAAGATTTTCAGTTGATTGACGTACGAGAGGAATTTGAATACGAAACATCCAATATTAATGGGGAACATATTCCTTTGGCTGAAGTGGTACTTGAACAGGATAAAGTATCGCGTGATAAGCCGGTGATTGTTCACTGCCGTAGTGGCAAGCGGAGTGCCCAAGCCATTATGCTGCTTGAGCGGGAAGGGTTCGATAACCTTTACAACTTGGAGGGGGGAATACTGGCGTGGCGTGATGCGTTCGACCCGGATATGGAGGTGTATTGATTTCCGGCACTTACGGCCAAAATGAAGACATATTTCCTATATAACATCTTGCTTAATATCGCGTTGATTCTGATGGGACTCGCGGTTTGGGCAGCTTACCAGTCGGGCGAATACCCCATACTGGCCATTACCGTAGCGATCATCGCTATATTAGGTTGGTTGAAATACCGGCTGTTAAAACAGGTGAGGCAAGGTACCAAAGGTAAGTAACCTTATTGCGCAGCAGGCATATATTCGGGTAGACAGACCAGTTTACCTTTTTTCATCACCGGTATCGCCGTTACGAGATCCTCCTGCAGGCAGAAGGCAATGTCTTCTTCGATGCGAAGGTGTTTCATGCGCTTGCTATGAGAAGCTTTAGCCAGGAATGCCCCGAGGTTATCCCGGGCATTGAGATAGAGGCTTCGTGCGGCATTCGCTGCATCGTCCAGTTCCACTCCGCTGGCTTCGAGCCGATCAACCACAGCACCGGCGAAAACGGTGTCTTCCAGGCTCATGTGGTTCTTCCATCCCGCGCAGACCAACAGCACGTGGCCGTCCTGTTTTCTTAGCCAATGGGTAAGGGAACTGATGTTTAGAAACGAGCCCATTACCACCGTTTTTGCGTTTTTACAAAGGTTGATGGCTCGGGTTCCGTTCGTTGTAGTCAATACCACCGTCTTTCCTGCTACTTTCTCAGGCGTATAGGAAAAGGGTGAATTACCGAAATCAAACCCATCCACTACCGCACCGTCGCGCTCGGCAGCCAACAAGTAGCCTTTTTCCTTATAAGCCAAGCATTCATCTATTTCGGCAACAGGGATAATGGCACGCGCGCCGTTTGCCAATCCATAGCACATGGAAGACGAGGCTCGGAAAATATCAATCACTACGGCCGTTGTATTATCCGCGTCATAAAGCGGCAGCAATGCGGGGCTTAGGCATACGTTCACACTTTTTAGTGCCATTTGTTTCGGTTACTTTACAAAAGGGGGTTTTACAACCACCGCTTTCACACGGTTGTTGCGTATGGTAATGTATAGCTCATTTCCTTCCTTCGCCTGGTCTATGGCAACATACCCCAGTCCAATGGATTTCTTGAGTGTTGGCGACTGCGTGCCCGAGGTCACCCTGCCGATGGTGTTGCCGTCTGCATCCACGATGTCGTATCCTTGTCTTGGTATTCCACGATCAATCATCTCGAAACCTACGAGCTTATGCTTTAACCCCGTGTCCTTCTGTTTTTTTAACCCCTCGGCGTTGACGAAATCTTTCGTAAACTTGGTGACCCATCCCAACCCAGCCTCCAATGGGGAGGTGGTATCGTCGATGTCATTACCATAGAGGCAGAAGCCCATCTCCAGCCGCAGGGTGTCGCGTGCGCCCAAACCTATTGGTTTAATACAGTAAGGTTCGCCGGCTTCGAAGATGGCGTCCCAAACCTTTTGGGCGTCCTTGTTGGCGACGTAGACCTCGAATCCGCCCGCTCCCGTATAGCCTGTAGCAGATACGAGCACGTTGTCGGCCCCGGCGAACGAACCTTTGGCAAACGTATAGTAACTCATGGTGGCCAGGTCCATATCGGTGAGGCTACCCAATACATCTGCTGATTTAGGCCCCTGTACCGCAAACAGGGAGGTTTCATCAGAAATGTCTTTCATGGTAACACCATAGGAGTTATATTTAGAAATCCAATCCCAATCTTTTTGGATATTTGACGCGTTTACGACAAGGAGGTAGGTTCTTTCATCGATTCGATATATAAGGAAGTCATCCACTATGCCACCTGTCTCGTTCGGTATATAGGCGTATTGAATTTTGCCGTCTGTTAGGCGGGAGGCATCGTTGGCGCTGATTTTCTGGATGAGGTCCAGAGCGCCATCGCCCTTAAGGATGAATTCACCCATGTGGCTAACGTCGAATACGCCTACTCCTTTGCGGACAGTCTCGTGTTCGTCGTTGATCCCGGAATATTGAATAGGCATATTAAAGCCTGCAAAGGGAACCATCTTTGCCCCCAGGGCTACGTGTACATCAGTGAGTGCGGTGTTTTTTGCCATACAAGCCAACGTTAACTTGCCGCAAAGCTAAGGAAAAAAGCCTATAAAAGTCAATTTAACCACAAAGTAGACGGAGGGAGCGCGAAGCTGTCTTTGCGCTCCCTGGTTGCCTCTGGTACCCGAAGTATGCCATGAATTCGGCCCTTCACTCGGGTTTGCGGTTCAGTTGCAACACCTCCTTCACGTTTACTTCCGTAACATAGCGGGTTACGCCGTCTTTATCGACGTATTGGCGGTTTACCAGCTTGCCCTCAATAGCAATCTCGGATCCCTTCGTCAACGCTTTTTCGGCAAAAGCTGCCTGACGCCCCCAGAACACGAGGTGATGCCATTGGGTGTGGGTAGTCCATTCCCCCTGTTCGTTTCGGTACCGTTCATTGGTAGCCAACGATACCCGCGCTAGATTGGTGCTTTCGTTGAGTGTTTTCATTTCGGGGTTCTTTCCTAAAAACCCGGTTAGCCTAACGCTGTTTTTTAATGAAGCCATGATGCTTAAAAATTAATTAGTGAAACAATCGATTAACGACCGACGGCATTGCCAGCCATCGACAAAACAAAGATGGGGCTTCAAGGCAGGAATAGCCGTATGATAAACGGATATATCCGGATATATCCGTTTATAATCGGCTTTGGGAAGGATTTAGATTTTTTTCACGAATTCTTTTACTGCTTTCGTGGGGTCGGCGGTTTTCATAAAATTTTCGCCGATGAGAAACCCTTCGAAACCGGCACCGCGTAGCTGGCGGATGGTATCGGGGTTGCTGATGCCACTTTCGGAGACCTTGATGAACCGCTCGGGAATCAAATCTACCAATTCCAACGAATGGTCGAGCGAGACGGAGAAGTCGTTCAGGTTGCGGTTATTTACACCGATGGCATCCACGCTATCCATCGCGCTGCGCTCCAACTCCTCGCGGTTATGCACTTCCAGCAATACGTTCAGTCCAAGAGATTTTGCCGATTCCGACAATGTTTTAACCTGCTGTGCGTCTAGCACGGCTGCGATTAATAGGATGATATCCGCTCCGTGGGCCTTGGCTTCCACAATTTGATACTCATCGATAATAAACTCCTTGCGGAGCAGGGGTATCGCTAATGCGGTGCGGGCCGCAACCAAGTCATCGAGGCTTCCTTTAAAAAAAGGACTATCCGTCAGTACAGACACGGCTGAAACGCCGGCCTCCTGATACCCCCCCACCACGGTGGCTACCGGTGAGTGATCATTGATTATACCCTTTGACGGTGATGCGCGCTTGTATTCAGCTATGATGCCGTTCTTTTCCGGATGGCGTATGGCCTCGCGCAAGGAGAGGCAGGGATGAGCGAAGAGCGGCTTTCGCTCTAGTTTGGTAACTGGAACGGCAGCTTTTGCCTGTTCCACCTCCGTAATTTTCGTAGCGATTATTTTATCTAAAATGGTCATTGCTCCGTGTTCAATGATAAGTGATTGGTTGTGGGCGAAGGGTAATCAGTACCGGGCATTAGCCAATTGGCAATCATGGCTTTGCCGTGGTGAGTAAGTACCGACTCGGGGTGGAACTGTAATCCCTTAACGTCAAGTGTCCTGTGTGCAAGTGCCATGATAACGCCGTGTTCATCTTCGGCAGTGATACGCAGCACATCGGGGAACCCTTCGTGTGCCACGGCCCACGAGTGGTATCGGCCTACAGGAAAAGACTGCGGCAGGCCCGTAAATATCGGTTCGTCGTCGACCTTGATGAGCAGCGGGGTAGCCGTGCCGTGCACGGGTTTGCTGAGGTTATATAGCTTGCCGCCGAATACCTCGGCGATGGCCTGTTGCCCGAGGCATATGCCGAGGATGCTTTTTGTTGTGCCGTATTCGCGGATAACATCCAGAAGCAGCCCGGCCTCCTCAGGGATACCAGGGCCCGGCGACAGCAGGATTTTGTCAAAGCTGGCCACGTCTTCCAATGCAAATTTGTCATTTCGCCATACGGTGGCATCGTGCCCACACTCATGTAGCAAGTGCACTAAATTGAATGTGAATGAATCGTAATTGTCGATCACCAGTATCCGGGGTGATTGCTTTTGAACGCTGTCCATTGTATTTATATCAAATATCTTGTGCCAGTTCCATTGCTTTACGCAATGCGGCAATTTTGTTATTTACTTCTTGGAGTTCCTTTTCGGGATCCGAATCGGCTACGATGCCTGCCCCAGCCTGGTAGTGCAGGGTGTTGTTCCTGCTCAGGAATGAGCGAATCATAATGGCGTGGTTGAAATCATCATTGAAACCCATGTAACCAATAGCTCCGCTGTAGAAGCTTCGTTGTTGGTTTTCATACCGGTCGATGAGCTGCATGGCCATGTGTTTGGGGGCGCCGCTAAGCGTACCGGCTGGAAAGGTGTCGCCCACCACATCAAATGAGTTCACCCCTTCGCGCAGCGAGCCACAGACCTTAGACACCAAATGGATGATGTGTGAATAATATTGTGCTTCTTTGTAGGTTTTCACATGCACATCTTCACAATGCCTGCTCAGGTCGTTGCGCGCGAGGTCGACGAGCATCACGTGCTCTGCACTCTCTTTGGGGTCTTCTTTCAGTGCTGCTGCTATTTTCTCGTCCTGCTGCTGATTACCGCTTCGCTTGAAGGTGCCCGCAATGGGGTAGATCGTGGCTTCCCGGTCGCGGATGGTCAACTGTGCTTCGGGCGACGAGCCGAACAGCTTGAAATCGCCATAGTCGAAATAAAACAGATATGGTGATGGATTGATAGACCGGAGCGTGCGGTACACATTGAACTCATCGCCCAGAAACGGACGGGAAAATCCCCGCGACGGTACGATCTGGAAAACATCACCACGAAAAATATGGGTTTTCATTTTTCCGACCAGTGTTTTGAAGTCCGCATCGCCCATGTTTGACGCTTCGTCGCCATTGAGCGAGAAATGATATTCGGGAAAGTTTTTGTTCTGGATGAGGTACTGAATCTTTTCAAGTCCCGACGGGCTGTCATCATCTTCCAGCTGGTGTTCGAAAATAAAAAGCTGGTTTCGGAAATGGTCTATCGCGATGATATAGCGATAGATGTGGTATTGCATGAAAGGAATATCCCGCTCGGGGTCTTGCGGGGTTTCCAGCTGAATATCCTCAAAGTGGGAGACCGTATCAAATGTAAAGAAACCGAAAAGACCATTGGAAATGAAGTTGAATTCGTCTCCGACGCTGTCCGCAAAAGCACCCCTAAAGGTCGAGACTTCCTCACGGAGGTTGATTTCTGCTGCTGGCTTTCGTGTGACCGGCAGGCCGGGATACTGGATCTCGAGCGTATCACGATCAAGCTTGATGCCCGCAATCGGTTCGCAACAGATGTAGCTCATGTTGTTTTCACGGCTGTGGTAGTCGGAACTTTCTAGCAATAGGCTATTGGGAAATACATCGCGCAGCCGCAGGTATGTACTCACCGGCGTTGTCGTATCTGCCAGTAACCTTTTGTAAACAGTTTTAAATCGATATGCCATATCATTCGTTAAGTAAATCACACAAAAAAACCCGACGGATTCTTCAAAACGTCGGGCCGAATATTCTAAAGCCTTGGTTGATTAGGAATATACAACTGTTCCCTCAAACCCGACGTTATTACTGCCGAGCCACCACCATAATCCGATGTGGAACTTATTCATAATCATACGGAGCAAAAATATAAAAAAATTTAACGAAACAAATTTTATTTTGTTGCTATTTGCTGTTTGCTCAATCATCCAGTAAATCCGGCCTTCGCGATTCGGTACGAGCGAGGGCTTGCTCGTCGCGCCATCGGTTTATCGCTGCTTCATTGCCGCTGAGCAGTACGTCGGGTACTTTATGCCCACGCCAGTCGGCAGGCCGGGTGTAGATGGGCGCATCCAGCAGCCCCCCCTGAAACGAGTCTGAGAGTGCTGAAGTTTCATCCGAAAGTACCCCCGGCAGCAATCTTGCCACGGCATCCACCAGCACGGCGGCCGGTAGTTCTCCACCTGAAAGCACATAGTCGCCGATGGACAGTTCGCGCGTTACGAAGATATCACGGATGCGTTGGTCGATGCCCTTATAATGCCCGCAAAGGATGATGAGGTTGTCTTTGGTCGAGAGGTTGTTGGCGATAGACTGGTTGAGTGTTTCTCCATCCGGTGTCATAAAGATCACTTCGTCATATTGCCGGGCCGCCTGCAGCTTTTCGATACATTTGGCAAAGGGCTCCACCTGCATCACCATCCCGCTACCGCCACCATAGGGGTAATCGTCCACGCTTCTGTGTTTATTGTCTGCGTAATCTCGCAGGTTATGCACCACAATCTCGCACAATCCCTTTTTCTGGGCACGTTGCAGAATGGAATGCATAAATGGGCTTTCGAGCAGGCCCGGCAGTACCGTGATGATATCAAAGCGCATGGAGGCAAAGATAGGGTTTTGTCGTATATCGGAACTGCCGGTTGCTCGAATTTCCTTAACTTGCGGCATGCCGTATTTATCTCGTATATCTGTTCCGGTATTGGATGCCAGCAGTTATCTGGCCCATATTCCTTCTTTGCGTAATGGAGTGAACCTGTCGCTGCGTCGTAATGTTACCTTTTTCGTGGGTGAGAACGGTTCAGGCAAATCGACTTTGCTTGAGGGTATTGCCGAGCAATGTGGGTTTAGCCTACGGGGAGGCAATAGAAACCACAACTTGAACACGGGGCATCAATTTGATGGATATGAATCGCCCTTAGCACCGTTCGTCCGCTTGGCATGGACACCCACTCGTATTAGTGATGGTTTTTTCATGCGGGCGGAAAGCTTTTTCAATTTTGCTTCCTATATCGATGAGTTGGCGCTGGATGATAGTAGAATCCTTCGAGCCTATGGGGGAAGATCTCTGCACGAGCAATCCCATGGTGAATCGTTTCTAGCTTTATTCAATAACCAATTCGAGTCTGGGATTTACCTGCTTGACGAGCCTGAAGCGGCATTATCACCGGCGCGGATGTTAGCCTTTATTTCCGTAATCCATCGGTTGGCTACGAATGGGCGCGCACAGTTTATCATTGCAACGCATTCACCAATACTCATTTGTTATGCCGGAGCTGTGATTTACCAGTTTGATACCGATGGCATCAAAGAAACGACTTACCAAGACACGGAGCACTATCAGCTGACCAAATCATTTTTGGACAACCCGGATGCATATTTACGGCATTTAATGGAAGGGTAGGCCCATCGTGGCGTGAGCACAAAAAAAGCCCCGTTACTTGATGGCAACGGGGCTTGGAATAATACGGTCGGGTAGGCTACACGGCCTCGGCTACGCCCCGTAGTGTCTTCGCTGCTTCGACCATCGCTTCCAGCGCGGCCTTGGTTTCCGGCCAAGCGCGGGTTTTTAGGCCGCAGTCGGGGTTAACCCAAAGCTGCTCGGCAGGGATGACGGCTTTTGCCTTTTCAAGCAATTTCACCATCTCTTCCTTGCTCGGTACGCGCGGTGAGTGGATGTCGTAGACTCCGGGGCCGATATCATTCGGGTAGTTGAAGTCTGCGAAGGCATCAAGCAGTTCCATCTGCGAGCGTGACGTTTCAATGGTAATCACATCGGCATCCATAGCGGCGATGTGCTCGATGATGTCGTTGAACTCCGAGTAGCACATGTGGGTGTGAATCTGCGTATCGTCCGCTACGTTGGACGACGAGACACGGAAAGCACGCACTGCCCAGTCCAGGTAAGCCTTGTGATCTGCCTTGCGCAATGGCAACCCTTCACGGATAGCCGGCTCGTCAATCTGGATGATTTTGATGCCGGCTTTCTCCAATGCTTGCACCTCATCCAAAATAGCCAGGGCAATCTGATAGGTAGTTTCCGACCGCGGCTGGTCATTGCGTACAAACGACCATTGCAAAATGGTAACCGGACCGGTAAGCATTCCTTTTACGGGGCGATCAGTCAATGTCTGTGCGTAGGCCGACCAATAAACGGTCATATCGCTGGGGCGCGAAACATCGCCGTAGATAACCGGTGGCTTCACACAACGTGAGCCATAGGATTGTACCCAGCCATTTTTGGTAAAAGCATAGCCGGATAGTTGCTCACCGAAGTATTCGACCATGTCATTGCGCTCAAACTCGCCGTGTACCAGTACATCGATACCCAAATCTTCCTGAAGACGGATGGTCCGCTCGGTCTCTTCGGCGATGAGTTTATCGTATTCTTCTTGTGTAATCGCACCTTTCTTGAGGTCAGCGCGCCATTTGCGAACGTCTCTGGTCTGTGGGAAAGAGCCGATGGTCGTGGTGGCGAAGGCAGGAAGGTTGAACTTTGCCTGCTGCTGTGTTTTACGTTCGGCAAACGGACTGGTACGTTTAGCGTCGTCGTCCGTAATGTTTTTTACGCGGGTTTTCACCTCGTCGCGGTGGATGAGTGCAGAGGTATGGCGGCTTTGCTGTGCAGCCTTGTTCGCTTCGAAGCGTGAAGTAACGGCGCTACTCGCATCACCCGTAGCTAACGTAGCCAAGTCGGCCACTTCTGTAAGCTTCTGCTTAGCAAAAGCGAGCCAGTTTTTAACCTCGGCAGGTAGCGATTGCTCGTTATCTTCCAACTCAAGGTCGAATGGAACGTGCAATAATGAGCTGGACGGAGCTACCCAAACCCGATCGGCATCCAGTTTATCCACGGCTTGTTTAATCTTGCGGAGGGATGCTTCGTAGTCGTTTTTCCAGATATTACGACCATCAACCACACCCAGCGATAGGGTAAGATTGGCGGGTACGTTGTTCAATAATTCATCGAGCTGGTTTTCGCCACGTACCAAATCAATGTGCAAGGCTTGGACGGGCAGATTCAGCGCTGTTTCGGCGTTTTCGCGTAGCGACTCAAAGTAGGTGGCAACAAGGATTTGCGTGCCTTTTGCAGCGGCAGCGAGCCGGCTGTAAACAGTTTGGTAAAGCGCACGGGTTTTGTCGTCGATGTCCAATGCCAGGAAAGGTTCGTCAAATTGTACCCATTCCGCACCGGCGGTGGCGAGTTTACCCAATATTTCTTCGTAAACAGGTAACAGGCGGTCAATGAGGTCGATCCGATCGAAGCCGGCCTCTTTCTCCTTGCCCAGCAATAGGTAGGTGATGGGGCCGATCAGTACCGGCTTGGTGGTGACGCCCAATTGCTTGGCTTCGTTGAATTCGTTGATTACTTTCTCGGAAGTAAGATGGAACTGCTGTTCTTTCACGAACTCAGGCACGATATAGTGGTAGTTGGTGTCGAACCATTTGGTCATTTCCATGGCGGTTACGTCGAGCTCATCTTGCTGGAAACCACGGGCCATAGCGAAATATAGATCGAGGTTGTAAGAAGAAGCGCCTTCGACGGTGAAGCCTTCGTAGCGGGCCGGGATGGCACCCACGGTAAGCGAAAGGTCCAGCACCTGGTCATAGAATGAGAAATCGTTGGAAGGAATGAGCGCGATGCCAGCCTCCTGTTGCGTTTTCCAATTTCCCTCGCGAATGGTGCGCGCGGCCTCCAGCAACTCTTGCTGGCTGATCTTTTTTGCCCAATAGGCTTCGTTGGCTTTTTTCAGCTCCCGAAGGGCACCGATACGCGGGTAACCCAAATTGTTGGTTTTTAACATGATATTGTATGAATAAATTAATGTACAACACAGCGACATCCTTCCGTGACGGAAATGGGAAGTCTTTTTTCCTGGATGCTTTGGGGAGACGGCACAAGGGTCAATTGTGTCTGCTTATTTTTCCCTCTCCCCGCTTCAAGCGGGGGGAGAGTAGAATTTAGCACCTTGTCGGTGGACAGGTTGCTAAGGCTTCACAGGGTCCATTCCCTCTGCCTTTCTCCATAAGCGGCCGCTAAGGTCGGGATAAATTATGTAAACCGCAAATATTTTTGCGAATGGTCTACTAACTTACTAGGAGTTTATATCCCTTGCCGTGTACATTGACGATTTCTACATTGGGGTCGTCGCGTAAGTATTTGCGCAACTTGCTCAAAAATACGTCCATGCTGCGGCCATTGAAGTAATTGTCGTCGTGCCAGATTTTCAGTAGGGCCTCCTCGCGGGTGAGTACGTCATTTTTCTTGATGCAAAGCAGGCGCAGCAGCTCCGCCTCTTTGGTTGATAGCTTTTGTTGCTGCCCATCGTAGCTGATTTGCTGGGCCACGTAGTCGAAATGGTATTTCCCGATATCGAATTTGTCGGCATACGTTTCCTCCTGTTTTTCGCGCGATGCGCGTTTTAGGAGGGCGTGGATACGAAGCAGTAGCTCTTCTACACGAAAAGGTTTGGTGATATAGTCGTCGCCGCCTAGTCCGAACGCTTCGGTTTTGTCTTCCATCATCCCCTTTGCAGTAGCGAAGATGATGGGGATGTCAGCGTTGGTTTTGCGGATTTCTTTGCCCAGTGTGAAGCCATCCTTGCGGGGCATCATCACGTCTAGTATACAGAGATCGAACGGTTCTTTGTTGAACTGCCGTAGTGCCTCGTCGCCATCCTTGCACAGCGTAACTTCGAATTTGCCCTTCAGTTCCAGGTAATCTTTCAGGATATCGCCCAGGTTCGGGTCGTCTTCAGCCAATAGAATCTTTTGCATAGTGGTTAGTCTCCCTATCGTTCGAGCGGTAATATGATTTCAAATGTGGTACCTTTCTCTTTTTCGCTCTTTACTTGTACTTTCCCATCCAACCGCTTCACGATGTCGTTTACGTAGCTGAGCCCGAGGCCAAAACCTTTCACGTCATGGCGGTTTCCCGTTGGGATGCGGTAGAATTGATCGAAAATCTTAGACAGCTGGTCGCGGCTCATCCCGATACCCTTGTCAGCCACCGTGAGGTGGACTTGACTGCCGGTGGTTTTTGTTCTAATGGTAATGTCGGGATTTTCATTGCTGTATTTTATGGCGTTATCCAACAGATTGAACAGCACGTTGGATAGGTGTAGCTCATCACCCGATACGACGGCATCAGTCGCATCGAGGTGCATATTTACTTTGGCTTCGTGCTTTAGCAGTTGCAGTTCCATGCTGTCCACCACAGCCTGGGTCAGGTCGTTCATATCGACTGGATGGTGCTCCAGTTTCAGGTTATCTTTTTCGAGACGGGCAATATTGAGTACCCGCTCGATATGATTGCCCAAGCGCACATTTTCGTCATAAATGATATTGGCCAGGCGGGAGGCGCGCTGCCGGTCGGCCGCTATTTCGGCATCCTTGAGCGATTCGCTGGCAATCATGATGGTGGCCACCGGCGTTTTGAACTCATGGGTCATGTTGTTGATGAAATCCGTCTTCATCTCCGATATTTTCTTTTGGCGGAGCATGGTAAAGATCGTGTAGGTAAAGGAGCCAATCAACACGAGCAGCAGGGTAACCGACGAAAACAACATCACGGTCATGTTTCCCATCAGTACGTGGTCCTTGTTCGGGAAGTATACGGCAAGGCGGCCGGACGAACGTTGATTGTCTGCACGGAAAAGTTCCGTGGTATAAAGGCTTTGCTGGTCGGGTTGTTCGGCTTCCGAGAAGTTGGCAAAAGATGCATACAGTGTGGTATTTCTGTCTTTGATTATGAGGTCGAACGGGGAGTTGATGTCCCGCAGTGCCAGTTCTTTCTCGAGTTCCGATTGGATGTAACCTACATTGATGCGTTCACTGAGGGGGCGCTTGTACAGCTCTGCTTCCGCTTCAAAGCCTTGAACCATCATCAGGTTTTTGCCGCTTATAATGGCAATGGTGTCCATTAATGTGTTGGCCTGCAGCAGTTGCAGTTCCCGTTCTTTACGGGCGATTTCTTGGTTCATCTTGAGATCCTGCCGGGGGGGGAACGCTTTTATGGCATATTTTAATCGCGTCGTGTTGAACTCATCGGGCCCCATCGGAATGAAGTAACGCACACTATCGTCCTTCGCTTTGATTACAGGTACCTCCCGGGTAGCGGAAAGCCCGATGGAGTTGTCGTTACGTTGGAATCCGTTGTCGATTACAATGTTTGATTGATAGCTAATCGATACAAGACCCTGGTGTCGCGGATTGTTGATATACGTTTCGTAAAAATCGTTGTTCTCAATGGCAATAACGATTGGAAACTGCTGATTCAGTTCTTCCTCCTGTTGCAGGAATGCCAAGCGCAATTTTTCCTGCTTTTGGCGTAATTGTTCGATTTCTGTCTTTAGGCGAAGCTGTTCTTCGAGCTTACGTTGCTCGCGTTCAAGCTTTTCTTTATTTCTTCGCTGTGCATTGGCTAGCTGCATCACTTCCCGCTTCTCCGCTTTGGCGGCTACCGTGTTTAATGCGGCTTTGACAGATTCATCAAAAAGTTGGGCTTTCAGTACGTAGGATTGGCGGATGAAAAAATATTGCATGGCCACCACTCCCAAAAGGGCGACAGTCATCAAGCCGATGATCAAACCAATGCTCTTTTTATGTCTCATTCCTTACAAAAATACATAAGCTGCTAAGCAAAAGGTAGCTTTTAACAAATTTTAACACCGGGTGTGACATACGGTGTTCTATTATTTTTGCTAATTTTGGGTGTACCAATTGCATGGATTATGAATGGGCTTTATATTTTTTTGATCGCTATTTTTGGTTTGCCGGCAGTTGGGCTTGCCCAACAATACAGGGATATTGCGCACAGCTTACGTGTGATCAAGCTCGAAAAACCGACTGTTGTCGATTCTACCAAGTCGAGATCGCTGCTTAAACAGCATGGCGGCCGGGTGTTCGATACGACTCCCATGCCCAACGTATACCGCGGGGATTATGCCGTCCCCATGCCGAATGCCTATCGCGGCGACAACTGCGTACCCATGCCCAACGTTTACGAGGCAAATCCCACTGAACGCATCATTACATTAAAATTAGACAGCACGGATAAAAATACGCCCGACAGCTTGGTTCTCCAAAAACTCGACGAGCTGAGGGATACATTGGAAAAACAGCGGCCCAAAGAGTAGCCGCAGAAAGCTGAAAGGCCTTAGCGAGTCATTTTGGTGACGTGGAGCTTGCGCCCCACTTGGTTGAACGTATAACCCGATTTGTCGTTGAAGTATTCGTCCACTGCGTTGCGGCAGCCGGACCAATCGTAATAATCATCGAATATGATTTTTCCTCCGGGCGATAGGTGGGGTTCAATCTGGAGCAGACAGCTCATTACCGAAGCATACCAATCACAATCGATGTGGGCCAATGCCACCGCCTCGGTAATGTAGAGCGTATCTTCGAAATATCCTTTAATCAGCTTGATGTTGTTTTCCAGAGGTGGTAAACCGTGTTTTGCGAGATTGCCCGCCACCACTTCCTTCAGATTTTCCGTATACCCATAGTACCTGTCGCCACCAATTCCCTTTGATTTGCCACTTTTAATTTCCTCATACCGGGCGTGCACATCGGCATCGTCCTTGTTTGAGGGGGGCGGGATCATCCCGAACGCATCATATAGACGGAACTCGCGTTGGTTTCCCTTCGCTTTGCCCAACACAATGGCCGATCCGCCAAGCGCGCTGCCGGCCTCGATAAACAGACCGGGCACCCGGGCCTCCTCCACCTCCCTAGCCACCTCGTAGAGGTTGAGCAGGTCGCGCGTGGTGAGGTAGGTCAAACGCTGGGTCTTGACCCGTAAGATAGCCGCCTTTTGGCTATCGGTAAGGCGATACCACCAAGCGAGCGTCTTGGCGGTTGCACGGTCTACCACCTCATGGATACCCATCCGTTATTCCATTTCGGTGACCTTGATTGTATTGGTCTTACCCTTTTTGTGCAATGGGGTGGATGCCGTATTGATAACGATTTGCCCCGGTTGCACGAGCCTCTTGGATTTCAGTAGCGTGTTGACATCATGGATACTGCCATCGGTGCTTTCAAATTTATCGTAATAGAATGTTTTCACACCCCACAGGAGTGTCAGGGTGTTTAGCAATGTACGGTTGCCGGTAAAGATATAGATGTCGGCGTTAGGACGGTAGCTTGATATCTCGAAAGCGGTGTAGCCCGAGTAGGTCATTGCCACAATAGCAGAAGCACTGGTTTTCTCGGCCAAATACACAGATGAGCCGCAGATGGCATCAGGAATCACCGATTCGTCATCGTGTGGTGTGTCCTTAGAGCTATAATAAGGATAAGAGGTGCGCTCCACATGTACGATGATTTTGCTCATGGTCTCGATTACGATTTCGGGAAACTCGCCGACGGACGTTTCGCCGCTCAACATCACGGCATCGGCACCGTCCAGCACTGAGTTGGCTACGTCGTTCACTTCGGCCCGTGTGGGGCGAGGCGTGGTTATCATGCTCTCTAGCATCTGGGTGGCGATGATAACTGGTTTCGATGCGTTCCGGCATTTTTTGACAATCATTTTCTGCAATACCGGAACGTCTTCCATAGGCATCTCCACGCCGAGATCACCCCGCGCAACCATAATGCCATCGGTTACTTCGATGATGGTGTCAATATTGTCAATCGCTTCCGGTTTTTCTATTTTCGCAATCACGCGTGATGATTTCCCCGCTTCGCTGATAACGTCCTTTAGTCGCACGATATCTTCCGCGTTTCGCACGAACGACATCCCGATCCACTCCACGTCATACTGCAGCACGAAATGGAGGTTGTCGAGGTCTTCTTCGGTAAGGCTCGGAATTGATACTTTGGTGTTCGGCAGGTTCACTCCTTTACGCGATGTAAGCACACCGCCGTGTACCACCTCGCACCAGACGGTATCTTCCAGGTTGCTGCGCAGTACGCGAAGTTGGATTTTTCCGTCGTCGAGCAAAATGATTTCGTTCTCGTTTACGTCTTTGGGGAATTCGGGATAGGTAATGTAAATCCGACTTTCATCGCCCACGAGTTCATGGGTGGTGATTTCTACTTGGGCACCGTTGAGCAGTACTGCGCCGCCCTCTTTCATTTTGCCAATCCGGATTTTCGGACCCTGTAGGTCTGCCAAAATACCGATGTTCATGTTATACTCACTGTTGATTTCCCGTATGGTGTTGATTACAGCGAGGTGGTCTTCTTGGCTACCGTGCGAAAAATTAAGCCGACATACATCGACGCCTTTAGCTATCAGACTGGTTAGTATCTCTTTCTTTGCTGTTGCAGGCCCCAGCGTGGCCACGATTTTAGTTCGCTTTTGAACCTTTTCCATTTATTCCTGTTTGTTAATGTGTTGCTGCACGTATACCCTGTGCGGGCTGACGCTTGATTTGTTCGTTTTTAATCTATGGTGTGATTTATACACTTGGGCAAACTTAGATAAAGTTGCTTCGATATACAAATCTTAATTTACTAGTACCAAAGCAACTTTGTCGGTCTTTCCCCTACTATTGAAAGCAAAATTTTCACAGGGAAACATGGCACTAAAATATAAGATTTTCTTTAGATTTCAATTTTTGTGGTGCGATTTCACTTGCAGCGACCACCTCGTTTATCGCCAAAATGTGGTCCAATAGATTGGTTAAATCTTCATCGTCGATGAAGTTTCTGATAAGCAAAAAATAATCGGAATAGCGCATCTCGGGTATCAGCAGGCCACCATCTAGCCCCCTATTTGCCAATAAATAATACTCGGTGTCGTTGGTTTCGTCAATATCGGCATACCTGCTAAAAGAGGCCACCCCCACGGACGACCCCATCCCAATTTCGTAATCAGCTATTTTATGCAATTTTAGCCCTGTAACCTTATTGATGAAATAGCACAAACGGTAGTCCCTAAGTGATGACGTAATGGCAATCAGTACGAAATCGAGGTCCAATTCGTATTTTAATGTGACTTTATTCAAAGTATTTTTCTATATTCAACGCAAACTTAGGTAAATTTGCTGTATTGCAGATAAATGCAGCGAATTTATCGGTTTTGCCTGCTGAGGTTGCAAGCTCGGGTTCTTCGCTGCAATAGCGGGAAAAACAGGTGGGGCGGAAAATTACAAAAACAAAAGGGGCCGAATGCGCATTTACCCTAAAAAGAATGAAGTGAAACGCATAACAGTTGACGGATATATTAACCCAGTTAAAGAGGCTAACTAATTTTTTTGCTAAATCGCTGATATAAAAACGGTAATTCGATTTACAGCAAAAACCTGAATAATGCTCCAAAAATCAAATATGTTTTACTATTTGCCGAAATTTATTTTTCTTTGCACAGATTTATTAAACAATTAAACTATAGAATCATGTCTGATATCGCATCAAGAGTTAAAGCAATCATCGTTGAAAAGCTAGGTGTAGACGAAAACGAAGTGACCCCGGAAGCTTCATTCACCAACGATTTGGGCGCCGACTCACTCGACACCGTGGAGTTGATTATGGAATTCGAAAAAGAATTCAACGTAGCAATCCCCGATGACCAAGCTGAAACCATCAGCACGGTAGGACAAGCAATCGCTTATTTAGAAAAAAACGTTAACTAACTAAATTCATTAGGCCAATCGTTATAAATGGAGCTTAAAAGAGTAGTAGTAACAGGGTTAGGTGCGCTTACTCCGATTGGGAATACTGTCCCCGAATTTTGGGATAGCCTGATTAAAGGAGTAAGCGGCGCTGCTCCAATCACCAAGTTTGACGCGTCGAAATTCAAGACGCGTTTTGCTTGTGAGGTGAAAGGGTTCAACGCCGAGGATTTCATGGAGCGCAAAGAAGCCCGAAAAGTAGATCCATTTGTACATTACGCATTGGCCGTCACGGATGAAGCGATTGCTGACGCATCGCTAGCATTCGATAAATTAGATACCAACCGTATCGGCGTGATATGGGGGTCTGGTATTGGGGGCCTTAAAACCTTCCTGGATGAAGTAATCAACTTTTCAGCTGGTGATGGAACACCCCGTTTCAATCCCTTTTTCATTCCGAAGATGATTTTGGACATCGCGCCGGGCCATATCTCTATGCGCCATGGGCTGCGGGGGCCTAATTTTTCAACGGTATCGGCATGTGCCTCGTCCACGCATGCATTGATTGATTCCTTGAATTACATCCGTACCGGATATGCTGATGTCATCATCAGTGGCGGTTCGGAAGCCATCATCAATGAAGCGGGTATCGGTGGCTTTAATGCCATGCATGCGCTATCCACTCGCAATGACGAGCCGCAGACCGCATCGCGACCGTTTGATAAAGACCGCGACGGATTCGTGGCCGGTGAAGGCGGCGCAGCGATCGTGTTGGAAAGCTTAGAGCATGCCCAGGCACGGGGAGCGAAGATTTACGCTGAGCTTGCAGGGGCCGGCATGAGTGCCGATGCTTACCACATCACCGCTTCGCACCCGGAAGGGCTCGGCGCACGGCTTGCTATGGGCAATGCGCTCACAGATGCCCGGCTCACTAACCAAGCTATCGATTACATCAATGTACACGGTACGTCTACCCCGGTAGGCGATCCCAGTGAGATTATGGCTATCCTCGAGTTATTTGGCAAACACGCGTACGAGCTGAATATCAGCTCAACCAAATCCATGACCGGCCACCTTTTAGGCGCGGCAGGCGCCGTGGAGTCTATCGCTTCTATTCTCGCCGTCAAGAACGACATCGTACCTCCCACGATTAATCATTTCACAGACGACCCGAATCTTGATCCGAAATTAAACTTTACGTTCAATGAAGCTCAGAAGCGGACAGTGAATGCGGCTATGAGTAATACTTTTGGGTTTGGCGGTCATAATGCTACGGTTATTTTCAAAAAATTCGAAGATTAATTTAAGGCATTTCACACAAGGAAACCTTTTGTGTGCTTTTTCAGTTAGTAATCAGATGCCTGTTTCGAAGATTTACAAACTGCATTTTTCACCCAATCGCCGTTATGTGAGGGCGTTGAAGAACATGCTTGGCTTTGTTCCGGGCAACCTGCACCTCTATCAGCTTGCTTTCCGGCACAAGTCGGTAGCGGTACCCATTAAAGACGGCACCAAAAACAGCAACGAACGGTTAGAATTCCTAGGTGATGCCGTATTGGGTTCGGTGATTGCCGAGTTGCTCTTCAAAAAATACCCATACAAAGGTGAGGGGTTTCTTACCGAAATGCGGTCGAAAATCGTGAGCCGGGCACACCTCAACCAACTGTCGAGGAAGCTCGGCCTCAATGAGCTTATCCAATACGATGCCCGCATGGTGCACTACCCCAATAAACAGGGGTCACTCTTGGGCGATGCCTTTGAGGCACTGGTTGGCGCTATTTACCTCGATAAGGGCTACGCGTTTGTAAAAAACTTTCTGATTAACCGTATCATCAAGCCCCACGTAGACATCCAGTTGTTGGAGCAGACCGAAACCAATTTCAAAAGCCGCCTTATCGAGTGGTGTCAGCAGGCTGGCAAGGAAATTAGTTTTGTCCAAACGGAAAACGCCGCAGGCGACAGCGTGAAGATTTTCACGATCGATGCTGTGATCAATGGCGAAGTATACGGCACGGGCCGCGATTACAACAAGAAAAGCGCTGAGAAAATCGCAGCTGAAAAGGCATGCGAGGCGCTGAATGTGCTTTAGTTGGTCGTCAGTCGTCAGTCCAATTTCGCGTCTCAAATCTCACGTCTCAAATCTCATATCTATCTCTTACGTTTCCGCTATCGCATTTTGCCTCTCAGTCGCAGCGGAGAGATCGATACATTTGCCTTGCCTATACAGGCAAATATATCTAAGTTTGTCGCATGGCAGTAATCAAACCTTCATTGGCCAAGGGCACGCGTGATTTTTCGCCCGCGGAGATGGAAAAACGCAACCACATTTTCGACACCATCAAGTCGGTATTCATCAAGTACGGTTACCGCGAGATTCAGACTCCTTCGTTTGAAAACCTCCAGACACTTACCGGGAAATATGGCGATGAGGGAGATAAGCTGATTTTCAAGATACTCAACTCGGGCGATTACCTGGCCAAGGCGCCGGCCGACCTGCTGGAAGAACGGGCTTCCACGCCATTGATCCCCTACATCACCGAGCGAGCGTTACGTTATGACCTGACGGTTCCTTTCGCCCGCTACGTGGTGATGCACCAGCATGAGCTCACCTTACCGTTCAAGCGGTTCCAGATACAACCTGTATGGCGTGCCGACCGGCCCCAACGGGGTCGATATCGTGAGTTCTACCAGTGTGACGTGGACGTGGTGGGGTCAGATAGCCTACTCAACGAGGCCGAATTTGTACTCGTTTACCACGAGGCGTTGACGGCACTCGGGCTACGCGACTTCTCGATCAAGCTCAACAATCGTAAGCTCTTAACCGGCATCGCAGAGGTACTGGGTAAGCCTGAGCTGATTGTCGACATGACCGTGGCCATCGACAAGCTGGACAAGATCGGCTTGGAAGGGGTGAATAAGGAATTGCTGGCCCGCGGCTTTGGTGCCGAAGACCTGGAAAGGCTGAAACCTATCATCCAATTGCAAGGTACCAATAGCGAGAAAATCGAACAACTTAAGGACGTGTTGCACGCATCGGCCACGGGGCTTGCCGGCATCGATGAACTCGAGATTGTATTGGGCTACGTGGAGAAGCTATCGGGCGATACGACATTGCTTAACCGGTTTGTGGAGTTGGATATTACACTTGCCCGTGGCCTCAACTATTACACGGGGTCTATCTTTGAGGTGAAGACCAATGAAGTGACCATGGGCAGCATCGGCGGCGGCGGCCGGTATGACGACCTTACCGGCATGTTCGGGCTTAAGGGAATTACCGGAGTTGGGATCTCTTTCGGGGCGGACCGGATATACGATGTGCTGGAGGAGTTGGGACTTTTTCCCGAGTCTACTGCCCGATCCACCCAGGTGCTAATCAGTAATTTCGATAAATTAGCCGAGTTATATGCGTTGCCGCTACTTCAGAAATTGCGCGTCGCGGGTATTGCGTCAGAACTTTACCCCACCCCCGCCAAATTGAAGAAACAGCTAACATATGCCGACCATAAGAAAATCCCTTATGTCGTCCTTATTGGCGAAGAAGAGGTTGTGGCGGGCTTGTTTTCACTGAAAGATATGCTTTCGGGCGAGCAATGGAAACTGACCGAGGCCGAATTGTGTGCTAAGCTAATCGGTTAGCCTGCGTTGACCGATAGGAAACTTATGCCTATCTTTGGCGACTGCACTAATCCATTAGCACCAACATGAATAATAAACGAATTTTACCGCTATTGATGATTTCCACGGCATTCGTGGTGTCGTGTAACGGCACCAAGCAAACTACAGACAATCCATTTTTGAATGTGTATGACACGCCGTTCGGAGTACCCCCTTTCGACAAAATTAAAAGCGCGCATTTTAAGCCAGCATACGAAGAAGCTTTGCGGCAGCATAGTGCCGAAGTGGATTCAATTGCCAACATCAGTGAGATGCCGACGTTCGAGAATACAATCGTGGCGCTTGAGAACGCCGGGCGCCTGCTTGCAAGGGTGTCCTACGTATTCTCCAACTTAAGTTCGTCCACCACAAACGACACCTTAAAAGCGCTGGATACCGAATTGGCACCAAAACTGGCGGCCCATCGCGATAACATTTCCCTGAACGAGCAGCTATTCGGCCGTGTCAAGACGGTATGGGATGGTCGTGACAGCCTCGATCTCGATGGGGAGCAGCAGATGCTGCTCGAACGAAGCTATAAAAATTTTGTGCGCAACGGCGCCAACCTGGATGAGGCGGATAAAACGACCTTACGGGAAATCAATGCCCAACTCGCGGAGTTGACCACCCAATTTGGCCAAAACGTGTTGGCGGAAACCAATGCCTTTGAATTGGTCGTTGATAGCGAAGCGATGCTGGCCGGCCTTTCCGCTGGTATGAAAGCGGCAGCGGCGGAGACCGCTAACGCCAAGGGGTATGCGGGCAAGTGGGTATTCACCCTGTCAAACTCCAGTGTGATGCCTTTCCTCCAGTATGCAGACGACCGCGAACTGCGCCGACAGATCTGGGAGGCCTATAAAAGCCGTGGGGGCAACGGCAACGATAACGATAACAGCGATATTTTAGTGAAGATTGCCAACCTCCGCCTCGAAAAGGCCAACCTGCTGGGATACCCCACACACGCCCATTACGTGCTGGAGGAAGCCATGGCCGAAAATCCCACTAACGTGAAAAGGCTGCTAGACGACCTATGGGCACCGGCTATTGCCAAAGCAAAGACCGAAGCCTACGATATCCAAAAGGAAATAGAAGCAGCAGGCTTGGGCTTCCAAGCAATGCCCTATGATTGGCGTTATTATTCGGAGAAAATCCGCCAACAGCGCTTCTCGTTGAGCGAAGCGGAACTGCAGCCGTATTTCAGCCTATCCAGTGTTAGGCAGGGTGCTTTTGATGTAGCCAGCAAATTGTATGGCCTTCAATTCAAGCGACTGGAAGACATGCCGATCTACCACCCAGAGGTGGAGGTCTACGAGGTATCGGAAGCCGACGGCACGCAGGTCGGGATTTTCTATGTCGATTACTTCCCCCGCGAGTCAAAGCGGCCCGGCGCATGGATGAGTTCATTCCGTAGGCAGTATAAAGAAAAAGGTGAACGGATAGTGCCGATTATCGTGAATGTGTGCAACTTCACCGCGCCGGTGGGTGACCAGCCTGCACTCCTTACTTTTGACGAAGCCAATACCCTATTCCACGAATTTGGCCACGCGCTTCATGGGCTGCTGTCTGATGTCTCTTATCGAAGTCTATCCGGTACTTCGGTATCGCGCGACTTCGTTGAACTCCCGTCGCAGGTGATGGAAAATTGGGCAGAAGATCCAGCGGTGTTGAAGGAATATGCCAAGCATTTTGAAACGGGCGAGTCTATTCCCGATTCCCTTATCGCCAAGTTGGAAAGTGCGGGTACGTTTGGCCAAGGGTTTGCTACGGTTGAGTACCTCGCTTCAGCCATCCTCGATTTCGACTACCATACTATCACTAGCCCCATTACGGTAAGTGCCGAAGCGTTTGAAAAAGCATCCATGGAAAAAGCTGGGCTGATCGATGAGATTATTCCGCGCCACCGAAGCACCTATTTCAACCACATCTTCAACGGTGGCTACTCCGCAGGCTATTACAGCTATATCTGGGCAGAAGTGCTGGACGCCGACGCGTTCGCAGCATTTAAAGAGACCAGCCTCTATAATAAGGGCACCGCCGACGCATTCCGCCAGAATATCCTTGAAAGAGGGGGAACCAAAAAACCTGCAGAACTCTACCGTCAGTTTCGGGGTACCGATCCTGATCCGGTGTATTTAATGAAAAAACGAGGATTGGATTAATTAGTCCGCTATATAAGGAAATGGCTGCTAATTTTTTGGCAGCCTTTTTTGTTAGCAAAAAAAGCTGAAGCGAACACGGCACCCCAATTTTTCCGAAAAAAAACATTGATTATTTAGACTCAGTACAAATAATTTTATACATTTGCCCGGGTTAAAATAAAAAAAGGCCGCACAGCTGGAACCTGCGCGACCGCCCCGATAGGGGTTTACTTCATAAATCGTGATAATTTAAAAAGTAGTGCAAAATACGCTATTTTTGCTTATCGGTGGGCTTTGTATGAGTTTTTTTACAACGTCTGCCCAGCAACCGGTGGCACAGCTCACCGGAAAGGTCAGTAATGAGTACGGTGAGGTACTAGTTAAAGCTACCGTGCGTTTGACCGGCGGTGAAACCGTACTTACCGACAAGAATGGCCGCTACCTCCTCAAGCAATTGGCGCCTGGCCACTACACGGTCACCGTCCAAAGCGTGGGATACATGCCGCAATCCCGAGAAATTGAAATTTCTGGTACCGCACAGCAGCAGTTGAATTTTGTGCTGGCTGCGGGGGTCATTGCGATTGATGAGGTGGATGTTACCGGCATTGCCGTTCACCAGCAGGTCAACCGGCAGGCTTTCCATGTCACGGCGATTGACGCCAAGCAGTTACACAACTCCACCTTGGATCTTGCGCATGCGCTGGATCGCGTCTCAGGTGCTCGCCTGCGGGAAACTGGAGGAGTGGGCTCCAAGTTCAACTTTTCGCTCAACGGCTTCTCGGGTAAGCAGGTCAAGTTCTTTCTCGATGGCGTGCCTTTGGAAAACTTTGGATCAGCCTTCCAAATCAACAACATCCCTATTAACTTGGCCGATCGGATAGAGGTGTACAAGGGCGTGGTACCCATTACACTGGGTGGTGATGCGTTGGGTGGCGCAGTCAACATCGTTACTAATACCAGTCGGCGTAACTACCTGGATATATCCTATTCATATGGTTCATTCAACACGCATAGGTCCACAGTCAATGCCCGGTACACATCTGCAGGCGGATTTACGGCACAACTGAATGCTTTCCAGAATTATTCAGACAACAATTACAAGGTACTTGTGGATATCGTCGAGGATTTTGCCACGGGCCGCACACGCGAAGGCTGGGCCAAGCGGTTCCACGACACTTACCACAATGAAACAATTATCGCCAGTGCGGGTGTGGTTGATAAACCTTATGCCGACGAGTTGCTTTTTGGAGTCACCCTAGGTCAGGTCTATTCCGAGATACAGACAGGCAACCGGATGTTCGACGTCTATGGCGACCGGTTCACCGATGGCAATATCGTTGTACCCTCGGTCAAGTATGCCAAGTCGGATTTTCTGGTCAGGGGGCTGTCGGTCCACCTCAACGGCCATATCAACGTTGGGGAGAGCCGCGCCGTAGATACTGTTTTTAAACAATATAGCTGGTCGGGCACGGGCAAATACAAGACCCCCAGTGGCACTTGGGCATCAGGTGGCGAACGGTCACGTAGCCTCTATCGGTTCCGTAATAACAATTCGACGGCCAATGCCACGTTTTCCTACCATGTGAACGATTACCATACTTTCGTAGCCAATGCCGTTTATAGCGGCTTCAATCGAAAAGGGAAAGATGAGATCTCGCCAGATGACGAACTTGCAAAGCAACCACAGCTTGTAAATAAAACAGTGGTTGGTTTGGGCTACCGCTACTTGGTTGACGGCCAGTGGGAGGCTACGGCTTTCGTCAAGCAATATTTCCAAGACAATAGCTCTACGTATGTCATCGATTGGACCCACTATCCGCAACATAGCACGTTCAACGGCACCGGCTATGGGCTGGCTACGAGTTATTTTATCAAACCCCATATCCAATTAAAAGCATCTTATGAAAAAAGCTATCGCTTGCCAGAAGGCGAAGAACTATTTGGCGACGCCATCAATGTAAGCGCCAATACCACACTCGAACCTGAAAAAAGCGATAATATCAACCTCGGTATGCATGTTGCTGGGCGCGTGGGTACGGACCACAGCCTTCAAGCACAGGCAAATTACATTTATCGCAATGCAATAGGCTATATCCGGCCGGTAGTAAGTACGGTTGGTGTCGCCCAATTCCGGTACGCTAACCTCCGCGATGTCCGTAATCACGGCGTGGAAGGTGAGGTTCGCTATTCCTTCCGGCAGTTGATGGAGCTTGGTGTAAATGCCACGTATCAAAACCTGCGTAATCGAACCAAATATGAGGAAGGCTCTTCAACGCCGAGTCCCGTGTTCAACGATCGGATTCCCAATATGCCATACCTATTCGGCAATGCCCATGCACAAGTGTCGTGGCCGGGCCCGCTGAAGGCGGGCAATACCCTCACGTTGGGCTATAACCTGCTTTATGTCCATTCGTTTTTCCTCCGCTGGCCAAGCCAGGGCGATATCAAGACCGGCGTAATACCCCGCCAATGGTCGCATGATGCAATGCTGATGTATACGATGCGAGACGGGCGGTACAACGTGGTGCTGGACGGCCGTAACCTGGCCGATCACATCCTTTACGACAATTACCACCTGCAGAAGCCTGGCCGATCATTCAGTATTAAACTACGCTATTTCTTAACAAAAGATCACTAATAAAATCCAAAATAAGATGACGATGAACTATAAACAATTGACGTTAGCTATGCTGACCGCATTAGTACTCGGTGCCTGTTCGGATGATGGCCCTGAGGCTCCGGAACCGCCTGTGGAAGGTAATTCGCGCTACGTTTTCCAGATCCAGTCCGTGGGCTCCGGCGAGGAGACGGCAACCTACATTGTCCCTGCCGATGACATTTCCACGGGTAAGCTGTCTACGACAGGGGTTGGTACTGAAACAGACGGATACTCGTTTATCAACCAGAACAACCGCATTTTCGGTTTGGTTTGGGGTGGGCAGGGGCCCATTACACCGTATAAGCTAAACAAGCAAGGAAAAATCGAAGCGGTCGGAAACACCATCAATGCCGTGGTGGCATTGGCTTATGGACCGGTCAATGACGACGCATTTGTTTTCACATCGCTCACCAGCCAAAAGGCAAATCCGATAGCCACGATTATGAGCTACGACGCGAAGAACCTACAGATTGCTACACAAAATTCGTTTGATATCGCAGAGATTGTAGGTAATGGCGAAGTGGCCATCATGTCGGGCATTTTCCAAGTGGACGACAAGTTGTATGCACCCTTTTATTGCGCACCTGGAGTTTCTGGGCAGACCACGCAATTTAAAGATAGCACGTGGGTGGCTATATTCGATTATCCCAGCCTCGAATTCGAGAAAGTAATCCGCGACGGGCGTACCGGCGTAAGCGGATTCTGGTTTTGCCAGCGTAGCCTGCAACAGATCGAAAATGGCGACACTTACCTTTGGTCAGGTGCATTCGGTTCGAAAAACCCTTCAGCCTTTCTTCGCATAAAGAGCGGGGCAGAAGCGTTTGACGAAGACTACTTCTTCGATGTGGAAGCTGCTACCGATGGAAAGAAAATTGTACGGGGTAATTACCTAGCAGGCGGCAAATTCTTGGTGGCCTTGCTCACAGACAATAATGACCAGTCGGAACGCGATGGTGGTGGGCCGGTGAATGTGAAGCTTGCCATTGCCGATGCGATCAACCAGACAATCACTTACGTAGACGGCGCGCCGGAGTATGAAGCTCCTTGGTATGACTTCCCCGTATACGTTGAAGCTGGTGGAAAAACGGCTCAGTTTGTGCTGCGGGAGTCGGCCGAGCGTTATGCCGTGTATACAATAGACATACAAGGTGCCAGTGCAACCCGGGGACTGGAAATTATCGGGGCGAACGTATCTTCCATCAGTAAGCTTACGATGGAGTAATGTACACCCTGATCGGCCTTCTTTTCCTCGTAGGTTTTTACCTATGTTACCGCACGTCGAAGACGGTGAAAACGCCATCCGCTGCGCCGTTATTACAGCGGCGGATGGCTGCAAACCCGCAGGGCTTCCGGTGGGCCGCCGCCCTGGTATTTTTTGCCGGCTGGACATTATTGGTTATCACGATGGGTTGGGGAGCCGGATCGTTTGCCATGCTGGCTTACGCCATGTGTGCGGGGAGCTTGGTGGTACTGCTGGCTCCCTTTGGATTCGTCCGCCGGCGACAGCTGCTCATACTGGCCGCCGTTAGTCTGTTGTTGGAATTCCTCATCCGTTCATAACCATGCCGGCGAATAAAAAATACCTTACCAAGTCACCGATTGTACGGTTATTGAAGATTACGGCCGGCTTCTTCGGCGGTTATGCCGTTTCAGTTTCGTTCCACCTCCTGCTGGCCCATTTTTTTAATCCGGGCGACGTGCTGATTACCGCGTACTTTAGCTGTATCATGCTATGGGCGGTGCTGTTGCTGCTCGCGTTTCTGGTCGAGAACGTCTGGAAAATCTGGTTGATTTATGCCGTGTTGACCGTGGTTTTTTGCATACCTTTTTTTAGTTGATATCGCTAATGAACCTCAGACGATATAACGTTTATTTCCATACCCACACCATCAGCGGTATTTTCATAGCGGCCGTGTTGTATGTGATGTTCTTTGCGGGGTCGTTTGCGTTTTTCAAAGACGAGATTGCTGCTTGGCAAAACGATGCGTCGGGCAGACATCAGCCTTATAACAGCACCGTGGTTTTCAATACATTGCTGGATTCATTGGACGGGGTATATGGCCTCGATGGCCGCGATCTGTCGTTCACCATGCAGCCCAACAGCTTCCGGGCTTATGTGGGGTTGCAGCCCTCCAAAGACACCATAAATAACGACAAAGCAGCTGAACGGAGTTTTTTCAATTATGATTTCCACAAAAAGGAAACCGGAACCTATGCATCTTCCTATGATTTGGGCGAGTTTCTGTACCGGCTCCATTTCCTTGCTCAGTTAAACGAGGTGCCTATCCGGATTGGCTACCCTTTCGGTTACGTGGTAGCCGGATTGGTTTCCTTCCTGTTTCTGTTTGCACTCATTACCGGCTTGCTACTGCATTGGGATAAGATCCTCTCGAACTTTTATACGTTTCGTCCGTGGTCAAAATGGAAGACCATCTGGACAGATGCTCATACCGCACTCGGGGTCATCGGGTTCCCTTACCAATTCATGTTCGCCGTAACAGGGGTAATGCTCATCATCAGCTCGGTGTTGGTTGTTCCTTTCAGTAAGGCCCTTTATGAGGGCGATGAAACCGCGGTGTACCGCGATTTGCAACTTCCCTATTACCTCACGCCCCACCATGAGTTTTTGGCGAAGCCATTGGAGTCGAAGCCCGATATCGATCACTTCGTGCGGCGAACGCAGGCACTGTGGCCACATACGTTTATCACCAGCATTTCCATCAACAATTATGGCGACGAGAATATGCACATCCTGATGACGGGCGAGCCGGAGACCAAGTGGCATTTCGCGGGCCAAGGGGTAGTTTGTTATCGTGTATCAGACGGCGTGATTACCCAGCATAAGTCGGCCGAGCAAGGGGCCACCTACCTCGACAAAGTAAAGAGTCTTGTCTACCGGCTGCATTTCGGTGACTATGGCGGCTATCCGTTGAAAGTGGTTTATTTCATTCTGGGATTAGTTGGGTGCGTAGTCATCATTACCGGAATCCTTATCTGGCTGGTGGCGCGTGACAAGAAAAATGTACCTAACCACAAACGGGTATTCAATTTCTGGGCATCCAATATTTTTGTTGCCGCTTGCTTAACGCTATTTCCGGTTACTGCATTTTCATTTATCGCGGTGAAGGTAAACAGTGCTGGAGGTATGGAGTTCATTTACCGCATCTATTTTTGGAGTTGGCTGATGTTGTCTGCTATTTATATTGCCCGGCACAACCTAAGGCAAACCAACAAAGAGACGCTGCTGCTCGGCAGTATATTGAGCTTGCTTGTGCCGGTGGCAAACGGTTTGTATTCTGGCAATTGGCTATGGGTTACCTATCGGCAAGGCGAGTCGGATATCCTGCTGGTCGACGTGCTTTGGTTATGTCTTGCCGTAGTTGGTGGCATCGCGTTCCTCAAGATAAAGCCATTGGTGCCGCGCCGCGTGTAGCGGTGTGCTGCTTTATATCCCAGCGGAATGGAACTGTAGGTCGTACAGTCGCTTGTAGTACCCATCGATGCGGAGAAGTTCTTGGTGCGACCCCATTTCTTTCATCTCGCCCTTATCCAGCACGATGATCTTATCTGCTTTTTGGATGGTGGAAAGGCGGTGAGCAATCACGATGGAGGTTCTCCCCGCCATCAACTTATCGATCGCCTGTTGGATCAGTTCTTCCGACTCGGTATCTACGGATGAGGTCGCTTCATCGAGCACCAATATCTTTGGGTTGTGCACCAATGCCCGGATGAATGAAATCAGCTGGGCTTGGCCCGAAGAAAGGGTTGCCCCACGTTCCTGCACCTTATAGTCGTATCCCCCCGGTAGCCGCATAATGAACTCATGGGCACCTACCTGTTTGGCGGCTGCCACGATTTGCTCCCGGTTGATGGTAGGATCGTTGAGGCTGATGTTGCTGGCCACGGAGTCTGAAAACAAAAACACATCCTGCAATACGGTGGCAATGGTGCGGCGCAGGTAATTAAGTTCGTACTCGCGGATGTCTACACCATCCAGCCGAATAGAACCCTTGTTTACTTCATAAAAGCGGCTAAGGATATTGATGGTCGATGATTTTCCCGCGCCCGTGGCGCCCACCAGTGCCAGTGTTTCGCCGGGCTTCACCGTAAAGTTGATGTCTTTCAGCACCCATTGCTCCTCATTATACGCAAACCACACGTTGTCAAACACAATCTCCCCACGGATGTGTTCCGGCTGTTGGATGCCCCTGTTGGGTGTCTGCTCGTCGGTATCGAGTACTGCAAAAATCCGTTCGGCACTGACCATGCCCATTTGCAGCGTATTGAATTTATCTACCAGCTCGCGGATGGGGCGGAAAATCATGTTGATGTACATAATGAATGCCACGATTACACCGGGCGACAACGTATCGGCCAGCACCTGCTTGGAGCCGTACCACACCAGTAGGCCCAAGGATATCGCCATGATGATTTCCAATACCGGAAAAAAGATGGAAAAATACCAGTTTGCCCGGATATGGGCATTTCGGTGCTCCGCATTAGCCGCCTTGAATTTACGCATTTCCTGTTCCTCGCGCGCAAAATATTGGATGATACTGATTCCCGTGATGTGTTCCTGCAAGAACGTGTTGAGGTTGGAAACCCATTTGCGAACATCCTGAAAGGCCGATTTCATCGCTTCCTTAAAGACATATGTTGCGCCGATCATTAATGGCATAGGGATCAATACAATCAGTGTAAGTCGCCAGTCGGTGTAAAACATAACACCAAGGATCACCACGAGCTGGAGGAGATCGCCGATGATCTGGATAAGCCCCTGCGAAAAAATATTGGCAATGGTTTCGAGGTCGGAAATGGTACGGGTTATCAACCTACCTATCGGAGTACGGTCGAAATACTTGAGCCGGAGGCCGGTAATGTGATTAAACACATGGATGCGGAGGTCGCGGATAACCGATTGACCCAATGTATTGGTCGTTAGTGTGTGGTAATAGCGAACAACAGTCTGTAGCAGCAGCAGCCCCAGCATGAGCATGAGCATCAGTTGGAGGCCATCGATGTCATTCTGGAGAATAAACCGATCGAGCGTGTATTCCACCACCATGGGTAGTGCCGGGGCCACGCCGGCCATGAGGATGGTAAGCAATACGGAGACCACAAAAACCCCCTTATATGGCCTTACATAGCGCAACATCCTGCGGAGCAGCTGTGCATCATATGTTTTCCCGGTTACCTTCGGTTCGCTCATGGATAGCTGCAAAAGTACGACTTTGTCGGAATATCTCGGTTCATCGATTTGTCAAATGGCATTCACGTAGGGGTATTCCACCTTGGTGAGGTACAAGCCACATGCCGGGACCGAGGTGCCAGCCGCAGCGCGGTCTTTGCTTTGGATAACGCTATGCATGTGTTCGGGAGCCTGCTCGCCACGGCCGATTTCCATCAATGTACCCACGATGGCCCGCACCATATTGCGTAGAAAACGGTTGGCCGAAATGTGGAACACCAAGCGGTTGTTGCCTGTCCATTGCCATTCGGCATGTGTAACGCGGCAATTGTTGGTAAACACCTGGGTATTGGATTTGCTGAAGCATGAAAAATCTTCATACTGATGCAAAAGGGAGGCAGCTTCGTTCATTGCCGATACATCGGGGGCACCGCGCAACAACCAGGAGCGGCCGTGCAGAAAAGGATCCTTGTGGAGATGCACGTGGTATTCGTACGATCGCTTTACGGCATCGAAACGCGCATGGGCATCCGGTGCCACGGCGATGAGCCGTTTGGCGGCTATATCGTGTGGGAGCAACGCATTGAGCCGGTGTAGGAATTCGCGTTCTTCCAACGGAAATACAGTACTTTCCCAATCGAAGTGGGCAAACAATTGCTTGGCATGTACGCCAGTATCTGTCCGTCCGCAACCCACCGTGGCCGTGGGCTTACGTAGCAGGGTGGCCAGCGCCTTTTCGAGTACTTCCTGCACGGCAACTGCATTCGATTGGATCTGCCAACCGTGGTAGGCGCCGCCGTCGAAAGCGATTTCGATGAAATATCGTTGATGGGTGGTATCCACGGCTGCAAAGGTACGGATTTTGTGATTTGCCATTTGCGGTTTTGCACTTTGCTATTTGTACTTTGCTGAACAGACGAGCAAAAAAGCAAAAAGCACATTAGCAAAAAGCAGACTGCCAAATCAGCAAATTAGCTTATCTTTGCACGCTATGATATATCTTACACGGCGCGAACGGTTTAACGCGGCGCATAAATTATACCGCGAGGAGTGGAGCTTGGAACAAAATGAGGCTGTTTTCGGCAAGTGTTCCAATCCCAATTGGCATGGGCACAATTACGAATTGTTTGTAACGGTAAAGGGTGAGGTTAACCCGCAGACGGGGTTTGTGATTGATCTGAAGGAGCTGAAAAATATCATTGAGACCCATGTGATCGATAAACTGGACCATCGTAACGTCAATCTCGATGTCGATTTTATGCGGGGCAAAATGGCATCTACCGAGGTGTTGGCTATTGAGATTTTCAAGCAATTGAAGCCTCACGTCGCAGCAAACGGGGCCATACTTCATTCGGTGAAGCTGGTTGAAACCGAGAATAATTCCGTGGAATATTTTGGCGATGAATAGTGCCAAACATAAAAACTGAGCAATGGACAACGATTTCCCCCTCAACGAGGAAGAAATAGACGGGTACGTAAAGATAGACCGTTATAACCCTGAAAAGGTAGCCCGAATCGCGTCGCATTATGCGGAAATATTGGCACTGTTGGGCGAGGATCCCGCACGCCAGGGGCTGCAGAAGACACCCGAGCGTGTGGCCAAGGCGCTGCAATACCTCACCCACGGCTATGATGTCGATCCGGCTGCCGTTTTGCGGGGTGCCATGTTTGAGGAAGAATACAGCCAGATGGTGGTGGTAAAGGATATCGAGGTATATTCGATGTGCGAACATCACATGTTACCCTTCTTCGGCAAGGCGCACGTAGCCTACATCCCGAATGGCCACATTGTGGGTTTGAGCAAGATTCCCCGGGTGATAGACATCTATGCGCGCCGCTTACAGGTGCAGGAGCGGCTTACCAACGAAATCCGCGATTGCATCCAAGAGACGTTAAACCCGATTGGCGTGGCTGTCGTTATTGAATGCAAGCACCTCTGTATGTGTATGCGCGGTATTCAAAAGCAAAACTCAGTAACTACCACTTCCGCATTTACCGGCGAGTTTGCCAAGGAACGTACTCGGCAAGAATTCTTGCAGCTGATTACCGCTTCGCTGGGTTAAGGGCGACTTAGAATAACCGCAATCCTATCCGGACGGCTTCTTTTTCACCCAGACCGCCCGAGCTTCCGAGCGACCGTGCATAGATGATCCGGAGGCGCTGCCATTCGAGTCCGGCATGGATTTCCCCATAATGTTTAATGCCCGGCGTATGCAGGTAGTGTAAACCGATGATCTCGTTCAGTTTGAGCTTGCGGAGCAGGGGCACTTTGCTCGTGAGCAGCGTAGAGAGGTTGTATTCCCCGTGTACTTCCACAAAATTTCCCGGCGTACTGTGCTGGTAATAATCCAGCAACAGGAAAGTCGTCGATTGCTGATCGCTGATGAGTGTGCGTGTACCTTTGAAATGCCGGTAGTCGGTATAGTAGAGGGATTTATCATTCAGAAATGTGCCCACTCGTACGTCAAATGCCATACGGCCGTATAAGCCGAGGCCGATATCCGGTTTATGCAATCGCGTCACTAGCAGATCGTAGTCCACATCACTTCCCAATAGCTGTGGCACCCCCTTCGTATAAGAAAGAGATAAGGTGGGCCACGGCGATGGCAGGTACACTCGTCGGTGCGGATACGTCTCGTACTTGGTACTGAAGTCGTAGCTGAGATCCAAGGTCACTTTAAAAGCACGGTTTTCCGGAAACAGCGGTGTGTCTTCTGCCGGCGCCAGCGGGTTGTTGGAGGTGAGGTGTTCCTTATTTCGATCCCAAAAGGTATAATCCGTGCTGTTTGGCAGCCACAGGCGGTTTTCCCAAACGGCGGAAGTCGTTACGTGCACGTTGGCGGGCAAGGTATAACGCCATGCTATCCCACCAAAGGTACGCTCGTACCATTTGAGGTAATTGCGGCCAAAAAGGGTGGTGGTGATGGTGTTGAAGAGTGGTGGCAGCGATCCCCGGTTATTTATATCCTGCATGTTGCTGCCCCCATACACGTGGAAGAAGCTCTTGCCCAGTGGGAACGAGGAGCCCGCATAGCCGTTGAACCGCTCGTTGGCAAAACCATAGCGGATGTTGCCATATAGCGTGAAATTGCGGTTCAGCACCGTATCGACCTGCCGTGAGTACCGTACACCATAGTTGAGCGCCAACCCCTCCACACTGTTGAAGAGCAGCGAGGTTGCTAAGCCGTCGAAGGAAAGTGACGAGCGGTTCGCGCGGTTGCGGTACGTATATCCGGTCAGTAGGTCTTGCGGTTTCAGTTGATTGGAAACCCGGTCGAGCGAATCGAGGTATGGTTTGGACTCGCGCCGGCGTTGCAGGCTATCCTTGCGGATATAGTCTAGCTGTTCTTCTTCGGTGAGCAGCAGTGGGCGGTGGGTATTCCAATAGAGCGAGTCGCGCTTATTAACCCCTTCGGCAATACGCAACACCTCGTTGAATGCACCCTTCCGGATGGTTGGGTGTGTCGCATAATCGCTGTATACCGCCACAAAATAGCCGCCTATCCGGAACCCGAGTAGACCACCTACAAAATCAAACCGAATACTTGATGGTTGCCATTGAGCGCTGTCTATCGGGATATATTCCTGCCGAATATCCAGGGTGTCGATGATATTGATTCCTGAGGCTTTGGTAAGTTGCAAGTTTACGCCGTATACCCGCCAAAGGCCATCCATAATGTAGATGTCGCCTTGGTAGAGCGGTTCGCCCTTACGGCGCGGCGTCACTTCGATTTTATGGATGGTAAGCCCGTTTTCTTCGGTAGTACCCAGCAGTCGGTATCGGTAGTAACCGAGGGCATTGTCGGCAATGGGCGAAACGAAAGGCCTCGGGCTCAGCCCCTCGATGATAGGCTGGTTGTTTTCATAGAAATTGAGTTTCAGGTCGGCTGCCCGATTAAAGCTGAATGCGCGGTTATTTCCCGAAAACTTCGAGCTGATCATTTCCTCGCGGAAATCGTCGGGTGGCCGTACGGTGATGCGCGATTCGGATTCGGAAAGGTACACGATTCCCGTGCGGTTGGAGTCCAGCCCGATTTCACGGCCGATTTGATCGATGTCCACACCGAGGAACTTTTTGGGTGCCTGCAGCAGTCGCTGCACACCCTTGATATACACATTCGCTGTGTAAGGGGTAGCTTCGTGCAGGTGTTTCTTGCGTTGCCGGATGGCTTGCCGGATAATGGCATAGGCCGGATCCTCGCCGTTACCGATCACCACTTCATCCAGCAGGTACGATTCGGCGAGGAGGGTAATATATATGTGTTTATCCCCATCCATGGCAACCGGTTCGATGACTTGCCGGTAGCCTACTGAACGGACCACCAATTCATGTTTGCCGGCGGGTAGGGCCAATTTGAATATGCCTTCGCTGTTGGCTGACGTACCGCCGCTTACCCTGCTTTTGGGATAGATGCTGGCAAACGGTACCGGCTCGCCCTGGTCATCGGTTACTTGCCCAGTCAGCAGGTATGGCTGCGCGTGGACGAACAGGCTCGCCATGCTGATGAAAACAAGCGTAAGCCACGGTTTCAGCATAAACATCCTCAAAACTACCAAAAGGAGGTCGGATGTTGTTGTTAATTTTCGTTAATATTGCAGCCAGCACAATAGACTTAAAAACATGAATACCATCAACGCCTGCCTATTGACGGCAGTCCTCGCATTTGCATCACTTTCCGCCCATGCGCAGACTTCACCAACATTTATTTCATATCCGACATTGAGCCCGGATGGGCAGACCGTCGTTTTCAGCTATTCGGGTGACCTGTGGAGCGTGTCTTCCGCTGGCGGGCAGGCGCTTCGCCTCACGGCCATGCGCGGCGATGAAATCGCCCCACGTATCTCGCCCGATGGCCAGTGGCTGGCATTCTCGGCCAACCAATTCGGTAACCACGATGTGTACGTGATGCCCCTAGCCGGGGGTGATATCCGGCAGCTTACCCACCACGACGCGTCCGATGAGGTAGACAGCTGGAGCTGGGATAGCCAGACCATCTACTTCACCTCGGGGCGCTATAACCGCTTCACCACTTATGTCGTGGCGGCCCAGGGCGGAACGGCGGAACGGCTCTTCCCCCATTATTTCAATACCATACACGGGGTGGTGGAAAAGCCCGATGGCGAACTGCTTTTCAATAACACGTGGGAAAGCTATTTCAACGCGAACCGCAAGCGCTACAAGGGAGCGTATAACCCCGACATTATGGGATACCATCCCACCACTCACACGTTTACCCAGTATACCGATTACGAAGGCAAAGATTTCTGGGCTTCCGTGGATCGGCAGGGCAATGTGTTCTTCGCCTCCGACGAGACCAACGGCGAATACAACCTCTATACGTTTACGAATGGAGAAAAGAGGATACTGACCCATTTCGATACCTCAATCAAGCGCCCTAACGTATCGGCAGACGGCACGAAAGTGGTCTTCGAAAAAGATTACCAGCTGTATATTTACGATGTAGCTACCAAGCAAACCATAAAACCCGATGTTTCCGTGGGCCGGAACGCGATATTAGATGCCCAACAGGAGTTTGATGTGAACGAAAACATCTCCTATTTCGATGTATCGCCGGACGGTAAGAAGCTGGCTTTCATCTCGCGTGGGGAACTCTTTGTGAGCGATATCGAAGGGAAGTTTATCAAGCAGATGCCAAGCTCGGGCGAACGGGCCATGGAGGTGAAGTGGTTGGCCGACAACAAAACGCTGCTGTTTAACCAGACCCATGCGGGCTACCCCAATTGGTACACCATAGCGGCCGATGGTAGCGGCGGCACCAAGCAGCTCACGGCCGACTTGCGCAGCAACCGCGATATCACACTCAACGCTGAGCGCACCCAGGCGGTATACCTCAGTGGGCGCGACGAGGTGCGCCTGCTCGACCTCAAAACGCTGAAAAGCGCCACCGTGGTGAATGATGAAATATGGGCGTTCCAGAACTCCGAGCCGTCGTTTTCGCCAAATGGCGAATACATCCTGTTTACGGCCCACCGTAACTTCGAACAGGATATCTTTGTACACCATATCGCGAAGAAGCAAACCATCAACCTCACCAATACGGGCGTGTCTGAGGCCTCGCCGGTATGGTCGCCCGACGGTAAATCCATCTACTTCGCCAGCAACCGCACCAAACCGGCCTACCCGACCGGTATGCGCGATGCCAGCATCTACCGCATGGCACTGGATGATTTTGATGAACCGTACCGGATCGATAAGTTCGAGGAGCTTTTCGAGGAGAAAAAGAAAGACGAGAAAGGCGACGACAGCAAAAAGATGGGCAAAGATAAAGCCGGCGAAAAAGGCGATGATGCCGATAGTACGGCGATTGCCAATACGCCCATTGTAATCAATACCCAGGGGCTGCTCGACCGCATTACCCGGATAGGCCCGGCTTTTGGCACGCAAAGCAATCCCAAAACATTTAAAAAAGGCGAGAAGATCTACATCTTTTATGCCTCGAACCATGATGGTGGGCGGCGGGCCCTTTACCGGACAGTACGTGAGGCGTTTGAAGACGACAAGACCGAGAAGGTAGCTGACGGTGGCGTGGGTAACCTGGTGGAGGTAAATGGGAAATGCTATGCTCTTTCCAACGGCACCGTGCAGAAATACAACATCGATGGCAACAAGCTCGAAAAGGTGGACATCGCCTTCAAATTCCGCCGCAATCTGGAAGACGAGTTCAACCAGCTATTCTACGAGACGTGGGCAGGCATTGAAGAGAATTTTTACGATGATGATTTCCACGGGATGGATTGGACCGCGGTGAAAACCCGCTATGCGGCTTACCTGCCCTACCTGAACAGCCGCGCAGACCTGCGGGTGCTGCTTAATGATATGCTGGGCGAGCTTAACTCGTCGCACCTCGGCTTCAACTCAAGCGGCAGCGACGAGCGTAAGGATTTCTCGATGGTAACCAATGAAACGGGTGTGGTATTTGACAATGAGAACCCCTACCGCGTGTTGCGCGTGGTGGACCGGAGCAATGCGGCCCGCAAGGAAGTTGATATCCGGCCTGGCGATGTGTTGGTGGCGGTTAACGGGCAACGGGTGGATACCCTGGCCGATCGTGACCGGTATTTCACACGGCCGTCGCTGGCCGATGAAATGGTGCTCACTTTCCGGCGAGGCGGGGCGGAAGTGGCCGCTAAGGTTCGGCCCCAACGCAGCAGTGCCATGTGCGATCATCACTACGATGAATGGATACGCAATAACCGCCACAAGGTGGATTCACTGGGGCAGGACCGTATTGCCTACACGTATATGAAGAATATGGGCGGAGCCGAGCTGGAGCGCTTTCTATTGGACATGGTAGAGCAGGAGGCACATAAAGATGCCATCATCCTCGACCTACGGTACAACACCGGTGGCAACGTGCACGATGAGGTCTTGCGCTTCCTTTCGCAACGCCCATACCTGCAATGGCAATACCGCGGTGGCAAGCGCTCACCGCAGAGCAACTTTGCCCCATCGGGCAAGCCTATTGTGCTACTGGTAAACGAGCAGTCGCTCAGCGATGCAGAGATGACTGCCGCTGGCTTCAAAGCGTTGAAACTGGGTAAAATCATCGGTACCGAAACCTACCGCTGGATCATCTTCACGTCGGCCAAGGGGCTCGTAGACGGCTCGTCGTACCGGGTGCCGGCATGGGGTTGTTATACACTGGAAGGCGACGACCTGGAGCTGACCGGTGTGTTGCCCGATATTATGGTCAAGAATACCTTCATGGACCGACTGGAAGGCAAAGACCCGCAGTTGGAGCGGGCGGTAAAGGAGTTGTTAGGTGAATTGGGGAAGTAATGGGCGATAGCGTGGTTGCCATTTTCGTAATACGCGTTCTACCAGCGTTGAAAATATAAAAATCGTGCTGCGATGGCAATTATGAAATTCGTAAAAGTGATCGCTAAATCAAAGAAAAATAGGTGAATATTTTCGCTTGCGTTGATAGATTTGTAATTTTGCTGGAGCAATTTGGCAGATATGGAAATATCATTACCAAGATTAGCTGTTTATCCTTCGGATCTGCAACGGATCACTGGCCAGAGCGAACGCACCTGCCAGCGGCTCATCAACAAGATCCGGGATATGTTTGGGCTCGATAAGCACCAGCATGTGACGGTTTATCAAGCCTCGGATTACCTGGGCATTCCGGTAGCGGAACTTTCACGTTTCATGCGCCAATCCTGAACCCAGACAGTTGGCAAAGGGTTTGCCACGACAGCGCAAAGATTTTATGGGATAACCGTCTCGCTTCGGGCGAGGCGGTTTTTTTGTGCGCGACAAAACCGCCAATTCCGTCAATCCCGCCAAAGCCGCCAATTCCGACACGCCTTCTTGACATGTTCCGCAACTTTGTAATGCCGAGGGAAAGGTACCGCCCGCGGCACGGAGTATTATTCTATGGTTTAATGTTTTAAAAAAAGTAGAAACATGGCAATTAAATTCAACGTTTTGGAAATCGGTAAACCGGGCGACCCGGATGCACCGAAGAAGTTTTACCCACGTCCGGTGCATTCCGGAGAAATCACGCTTGAAGACCTGGCGGCGGACATCTCATACTCGTCTTCACTTACGGAATCCGATGTTTATGCCGTTTTGCAGAGCCTGGTACGCGAAATCCCGCGCAACATTTCCCACGGCTATATCGTACGCTTGGGCAACCTCGGCGCGTTCCGCCTGGGGAGCAACAGCACGGGAAGTGATACCGAGGAGGAAGTGACCGGGGCGAACATTTTCCGCACGCGCCTGCTGTTCCACCCGGGCAAACATGTCAAGGCGGTGGTTGACGGTTTAACTTTCGAGAAAATCCGCTAAAGCCCGGTCTTCCGATCGGCATTTCCAGCCGCCTCGTTTCAAACGAGGCGGCTTTTTTGTTGAAATCAGCCAAAAATGACGCTTGGTCACTTCAAAAACTGACTTCGGAGGCTTTCTGAAGTGACGGTGGTCGTTTAAAAATTGACTTCGGAGACTTTGGAAAGCGACTTCGGAGAGTTTTTCGGCTGGATTTCAAGTGCTAAAATAATCTACTAGGAAATTTTTTGTCTCGTGTTTTCCGATATTTTTCACTTGACAGCCCGTCCAGCAGAACTGACCTGCCTGCTTCTATGAAGGGAAAGTAATGGGATAACACGCATAAAAATCAAGGTATTCCGCAGTTATCACAGGCTTTCGGCATAACGGCATAATGCAATGATGCCCTTTACATCATTGAAATCCAACTCGTGGTCAGCTACGTATTTCTCCAATGCTTCGCTGTGGTTACGATATATCCGGTAGAGCTGCTTGAAGTTGGAGAACCTCTTCTGCTTTCCGCCATGCTCGATAACGTAATCGTGGTAAATCTCGGATACCTCGTGTTCTGGAGTTTTGCGGTCCGATCCCAAACCCCGAAAAAATGCAGTCGAATAGACATCGACCGAAGCAAGCTTGCTGGTGCCGCCATAGGCCACGGGAGGTGGTTTGAGCGTACTGTTCGCGTTGAATCGGATGTACATGATGGGACTGCTCGATACTTTTTCCAATGCATTTTTACCGTCTAGGAGAAAAGTGCGCCCAGCGATGACGAGCGAGTCGATGCCCCGATAATCAGCCACTACCTTTACCTGGCCATCCCGCTGATCGATGAAATGAAGCGCACTTTCCACCAGGTTATAGTTCACTTTTTCAGTCGATGTTTGTCCGCCGTGAAAATGTACTACCGCGTCGTGGTATTCATCAAAAAGAAAAGGCGACAGGGATTCCTGCGTGTAGCTGGGTGTTGAAAATACCACGAATAACAATAAAAGGAAGCCTGTAGGTTTCATATCATGTCGTTTTTATCTAATATCAGAGTGGCAGCCATTACGGCCGTAATCTGGCGGAAAGATAGTCAATATTCCGCTTACAAAAAAGATGCAGGGCAAAAGCTTTTTTTGATCCGAGCGACCGCACATGCTACCATTTAAAAACCATTGTGGATGGGGTGTCGAAACCCTTTATTTCACACGTTAAAATCCGTACCTTTGCCCCCGAAAATACCGGCTGCTTACAAAGCAGCATGGCTGCACTACGGTAGTAACATATCCGAATGAATAAAATACATTTCCAAGAGAAATTCGAAGGGCGGCACATCGGTCCGAGCGCCGATGAGACCGCCGACATGCTTGACGCGCTAGGGCTCGAAAGCCTCGGCCAGCTGATGGATGAAACGGTTCCCGCACAAATCCGAACCACGACGCCCCTGCGCCTGCCGGATGCATGGAGCGAAACGGCGTACTTGCAGCGGATGCGGGGTGTGGCCGATAAAAACCGGGTGTTTAAATCGTACATCGGCCAAGGATATTACGATGTTACCTTGCCCGGCGTCATCCAGCGTAATGTATTTGAAAACCCGGGGTGGTACACCCAATATACGCCTTACCAGGCGGAAATAGCACAAGGGCGCTTGCAGGCGTTGCTCAACTTCCAGACCATGGTCATTGACCTTACGGGGATGGAGTTAGCCAATGCCTCACTGCTTGATGAAGCGACGGCTGCTGCCGAAGCCATGTTTATGCAATATGGGCTCCGCAAAAACAAAGCAGCGGATACGTACTTCGTATCGGACAATGTGTTTCCGCAAACGCTAGCTGTGTTGCGTACCCGGGCGCAATCGTACGGGATTGAGCTGATGGTCGGTGACCTGCAGCAGATTCCCGATAGCGATGTTATTTTCGGTGTGTTGGTGCAATATCCGGCTGGTGACGGCTCGATAAGTGATTACAAGCACTTGGTGGAGCAATTGCATAACCGCAACATCTCGGTATGTGCGGTGGCCGATTTGCTGAGTTTGGTATTGCTGGCCGCTCCCGGTGAGTGGGGCGCCGATGTGGTGGTGGGCAGTACCCAGCGCTTCGGTATCCCTATGGGTTTCGGCGGACCGCATGCGGCTTATTTCGCCACTAAAGACGCTTACAAACGGAATATTCCCGGCCGCATCATCGGCGTTACCGTGGATGTAGACGGCGAATATGCGTTGCGCATGGCGCTGCAAACCCGAGAGCAGCATATCCGGCGCGATAAAGCGTCATCCAATATCTGTACGGCGCAGGCGCTGCTAGCCATCATGGCCGGGTTTTACGCTGCCTACCACGGGCCGAAGGGCTTGCAGCAGATCGCCGACCGTATCCATGGACTGACCAACCTACTCGACAAGGCACTGCAGCATTTGGGTTATACCCAATATAACGAAACGTATTTCGATACGCTGCGGATAGAGTTGGGTGAACTTGCCGGGCCGCTACATGCGGAGGCGCTCAACAACGAGGTGAATCTCCATTATCAAGGCACCATTGCCGGCATTTCCATAGACGAAACCACCACATACCAGGATATCGAGACCCTTGTGCGTATCTTTGCTAAATTGAAGGGCCGAAAGCTCGACGATGCGGACCTGCAAGCACAGGCGCAACGTATCGTCCCGGCCATTCCGCAGGCCTTGCAGCGCACATCGGCATACCTCACCCACCCAGTGTTTAATAGCTATCACTCCGAGCACGAAATGCTAAGGTACATCAAGTCGCTGGAAGCCAAAGACCTTTCGTTGTGCCATTCCATGATTCCATTGGGATCATGTACCATGAAACTCAACGCAACCACCGAAATGGTTCCCGTAACATGGCCCGAATTCGGTAGCATCCATCCGTTTGCCCCTGTAGACCAGGTGGGAGGATACATGCAGCTTATCGGCGAGCTGGACGAGTGGTTAAGTGAGATCACCGGATTTAACAAGGTGAGCTTCCAGCCCAACTCGGGCGCCCAGGGGGAATATGCCGGGCTGATGGTGATCCGCGCATACCACGAAAGCCAAGGAGATATGCACCGCAATGTGGTGCTTATTCCAGCATCGGCTCACGGTACCAATCCCGCATCCGCCAGTATGGCGGGTATGGATGTAGTGGTGGTGAAGTGTGACGAGCGCGGCAACATTGATGTGGTCGACCTACGCGTCAAAGCGGAGCAGCACGCATCAGATCTTGCTGCATTGATGGTTACCTATCCCTCTACGCACGGTGTTTTCGAAGAACCTATTATTGAGATATGTGAAGTTATTCACCAACACGGTGGACAGGTTTATATGGATGGTGCCAACATGAACGCACAGGTGGGTTTCACTAACCCCGGGCGCATCGGTGCCGATGTATGCCACCTTAACCTGCATAAAACATTCTGTATACCGCATGGCGGCGGTGGCCCGGGCATGGGCCCTATTGGCGTTGCTAAGCACCTGGTGCCATTCCTGCCCAACCATGAGGTGGTGTCGGTAAGCGGTGCCGATGGCATCAGCGCTGTATCTGCGGCACCGTGGGGGTCGGCGTCCATCCTGCTGATTTCGCATGCGTACATTGCAATGATGGGTGCCGAAGGGCTTGCCAACGCTACGCAGTACGCTATCCTCAATGCCAATTACATCAAAACCCGATTGGAGGGACACTACCCAGTGCTCTACGCGGGAGCTAATGGCCGGTGTGCGCACGAGCTGATATTGGATTGCCGGGGGTTCAAAGCGGTGGGAATCGAAGTGGGTGATATCGCCAAGCGGCTCATGGACTACGGTTTCCATGCACCCACGGTGTCCTTCCCCGTTGCAGGGACCTTGATGGTAGAACCTACTGAATCGGAGTCTCAGGCAGAGCTTGACCGCTTTTGCGACGCGATGATTGCCATCCGCGAAGAGATTGCTGCGGTCGAGCAAGGTTATGCCGATCGGGCGAACAACCTGTTGAAAGGCGCACCACATACCATCGCGATGGTATCTACCGATGCGTGGGATAAACCCTATGCCCGCTCACAGGCAGCCTTTCCGCTGCCGTTTGTACGCCGTCACAAATTCTGGCCGGCGGTGGGTCGCGTCAACGACTCACAGGGTGACCGCATGCTGATTTGTGCCTGCCCCCCGCTAAGTGCTTACGAAACCGCCGAGGTATAGTCCACGCCGGTGGGGCACCCACACACGAAAAACCCCATTCCAGCCATAGCCGGAATGGGGACTGTACGACTTTCGTCATACTGGTGTGCTTTTCCTTCGCTGGAATTATCCAGATCAGGTTCGGGGATGTAATCTCAGCCTGATAGACTCAAGCACTCCCGGCACATCGTTTACCAAGAAGACACATCAGTGTAAAAAAGGTTTTAAAAAAGATTATTTTTTTCCGCTATAAGGCGGTCTTTCAATGACAGCCGAGTAGGCTGGTAACCGTACAAGCGTTCATGAGCGCCGGTGAGAGCAGACGGGGGCGAATTAAGTTGCTTTTTTAAGCAGCTTTATCTAAGTTTGGTTCATTCAAACATGTATTTCCATGAAAGCTTTTAATATTATTTTTTGCATCCTGTTTTTAGTCAGTGCAGCATTGCAGTATAACGATGTGGACCCTCTCTTGTGGATAGCTTTGTACGGCTATGGTGCGTGGGCATGTTTTATGGCGGCACGCGGCCGTTACCTGGTGTGGAGCTATGCGTTAGGTATTGCAGTGTATCTCGCATTCGTGGCATACTTCCTCATATTCAAACACGGTGTGCTTGATTGGGTGCAGCACCATGAAGCAAAAGACCTGGTGCAGTCCATGAAAGCCGATAAACCGTGGATAGAGGAAACACGCGAAGTGTTGGGCCTTCTCATACTGATAACGGTATTGGGAGTTGACTGGATTGTGGCCGCCAAGCGCAAGCGGATTGGTACGGCCTGAATGGCTGCTTTTAATTGCTTTTTTACGATAAGTTTGCCTAAAGTTTACGTAACTTTAACACGTAACCCCAACGGTAATAGCTAATGTTGAGAAATTTTGAACACTTGGGCTTAACCAATATAATTTACGTAAAAAATACACCTAAGTTGTTGATGTTAAAATGATTAATTGATATTTCATTTTTTAATTTTTTAGGTGGTTTTTTTTTGCCACCTTCGTTTCACGGAGAAGTTATCAACATTTTTTCGATCATTTATTGGATATCAACTTTTTAAGATTTAACGAATGGAAAAAACGAGCACGAGTGTATGGGATAGTTGTCTGCAAATCATCAAAGATAATATTCCGGCACAAAGTTATAAGACCTGGTTTGAGCCCGTTAAGGCTGTACGGTTGGAAGGTAACGTTTTGACTATTCAAGTACCGAGTTTATTTTTTTACGAATGGCTGGAAGAGCACTATGTCGGCTTGCTGCGCAAAACGATAAAGAAGCATCTGGGTGAAAATGGACGATTGGAGTACAACATCGTTGTCGAAAAATCATCCACGAGCAACCCATATACCACCAATATCCCCTCAAGTGGTAATGGCGCCGAAGCTAAGAAACAATCGATCCCCATACCGGTAGCGCTTAATAAGGACATCAAGAACCCGTTCGTCATTCCGGGTCTTAAGAAACTACAGGTTGATCCACAGTTGAACCAACATTATACATTCGATAATTTCATCGAGGGCGAGTGCAATCGGTTAGCCCGTTCAGCGGGCTTCGCCGTCGCGAGCAAGCCGGGAGGCACTTCGTTCAACCCATTGATGATATACGGCGGGGTGGGGTTGGGTAAAACGCACCTGGCCCAGGCGATCGGCAATGAAATCAAACACACCCTACCCGACAAGCTGGTCATTTACGTATCGTGCGAAAAATTCTGCCAGCAGTTCGTCGATTCCCTGAAAAACAACACCATTAACGATTTTGTCAATTTCTATCAGGCGATGGACGTCATCATCATGGATGATGTACATAATTTTGCCGGTAAAGAACGTACGCAGGATATCTTTTTCCACATATTCAACCACCTCCATCAGTCGAGCAAGCAAATTATCCTCACGTCAGATAAGCCGCCAAAGGACCTTGCCGGTCTGGAAGAGCGTTTGTTGAGTCGGTTTAAATGGGGGCTTTCAGCCGATATGCAGGTGCCCGATTTGGAAACCCGCATGGCTATCCTCAAGAAGAAGATGTATTCGGACGGCATCGAGTTACCGGATAACGTCATCGAATACGTAGCAAACCAGATAGACAATAGCGTACGCGAGTTGGAGGGGGCAATGGTATCGTTGTTGGCACAGGCTACCCTCAACAAAAAGGAAATAGACCTCAACCTTGCCAAATCCATGCTGAAGAATTTTATCAAGAATTCGCATAAGGAGATATCAATGGATTATATCCAGAAATTGGTGTGTGATTATTTTGAGGTGCCTGTGGAGATGGTCAAGTCGAAATTGCGGAAGCGCGAAATCGTACAGGCTAGGCAGATTTCAATGTATTTGGCCAAGAACCACACAAAAACGTCATTGAAGTCTATTGGTGCATTCTTCGGTGGCAGGGACCATTCCACGGTAATCTATGCCTGCCAAACTGTTGAAGACCTGATTGAAACCGACAAGAAGTTCAAAGCTTACGTACAGGATATTCAGAAGAAGTTGAAGACCAGTTAATACCGGAAAAGGCGGGATGCTTGTAGACACCCCGCCTTTTCCGGCTGCTTTATTTATACCAACCGTTATCTGCCGCCACCACTCCGGCGACCGCCACCCTGCCTCATCCGATTGGCCCGTTCCTCAATCAGTTTGGTGTAGGCCTTTTTCTGGTCGTTGTCGAGTATGGAAAGGATTTTGGTATCGGTCTGCGTTCGTAGCTCCCGCATTTTTTCACCCATTTTTTGCCGATCTCCGTCCCGATTGTTTTGAAACGCTTGTTGCATCGCTTTGCTTTGCGCAAGCGAATAGGCGTAAACAGAGTCCTTTTGGGCGGCGGAGAGCTTAAGTTCTTTCTCCAATCGCTCACTCGCCCGTTTGGCATTTTCTTCGGGAGTACTACGGCCGCGCTGCTGTGCGAAAGACAACCCTACCATCATCAGTAACGCCGTCATCATTAAAATACGCTTTTTCATCTGTTTAAATTTTTCTTTAGTGGTGATGAAGCTGTCATGGCTTGATTATTTCCCTGTGTAGTTTTTGAAAACCATGACGGTTTCACGATTCTTAAATTAATTGATATGTTGGGTAAGACTCGGTGAAGGCAACAATGGTTTAGCTGCTTGTAGCGTAACAATTTAGCTACTTTCTCCCGGTGGCGTATCCAAGAGCCATTCTCCCGATTTTCCTTATCTTTGCATCCGGTTTATCGGGTAGAATGCATGGCTATTACCATTGGAAATATCAATTTAGGGGCATTCCCGTTGCTTTTGGCACCCATGGAAGACGTGAGTGACCCGCCGTTCCGTTTTGTTTGCAAGCAAAACGGTGTGGATATGATGTATACCGAGTTTATTTCCTCCGAGGGGCTTATCCGCGATGCGGCTAAAAGCCGCCAGAAGTTGGATATCTTCGAATATGAACGTCCCATCGGCATCCAGATTTTCGGTAGCGACATCGATACGATGCGCGAAGCCACCGAAATCGCATCGCAGGCGGGCCCCGACCTGATCGACATCAATTACGGCTGTCCTGTAAAAAATGTAGCTTGCCGTGGTGCGGGAGCTAGTCTGCTGCAAGATATCGATAAGATGACGGCGATGACCAAAGCCGTGGTGGAGGCTACCCACCTACCTGTTACGGTAAAAACGCGCCTTGGGTGGGATGACAATACCAAGAATGTTTATGAAGTCGCCGAGCGCCTACAGGATGTGGGCATCCAGGCGTTGAGCATCCATGGCCGCACCCGTTCGCAAATGTACAAGGGCCAGGCCGATTGGCACCTCATCCGTGAAATCAAACGCAATCCACGCATCCGTATTCCCATTTTTGGGAATGGCGATGTAGACAGTGTGGAAAAGGCCGCTGCTTGGCGTATGGAGTACGAAGTGGACGGCATTATGATTGGCCGTGCCTCTATCGGTTATCCGTGGATATTCCGCGAGATCAAGCATTTCTTCCAAACCGGCGAGCACCTGCCTGGCCCAACCCTCGCCGAACGGGTTGCTGTATGCCGCACCCACCTCCGGAAATCGCTCGAATGGAAAGGCGAAAAGACGGGTATTTTCGAGATGCGCCGGCATTATGCGAACTACTTTAAAGGCATCCCCCATTTCAAGGAATATCGCATGAAGCTGGTGTCGTTGATGGAGATTGACGATATCGAGGCGGTGCTCGACGAAATCAATGAGCAATTTGAGCCGGAAGTTGTTTAGGCTATTTTTTCAGTAGTGCAAATAGCGTCTTGCGCTCCAAGAGGAATGTTATTCCAACAAATACCACGAAAAACAGGTTCCCGATGATCATATGGCGATCAAATACATTAAATGTGAGCCAGCAAACCCCCAGGCCCACTAAGATGTAAGCGATGTTTTTGCTCACGCGGTAAGGGATGGGGTATCGTTGCTGCCCCCAAAAGTACGAGAGCATCACCATGATGCCATAAGCAAGGGTTGTCACCCAAACGGCTGCGAAATAGCTGTAGTGGGGAATCAGGATCACATTGAGTACAATGGTTACGATGGCGCCTATACCAGAGATATATAGCCCAAACCGTGTCTGGTCGGTTAATTTGTACCATATCGACAGATTCATGTAAATACCCAGCAGGACGTAGTTGAGTAATAGAATAGGTACAATGGGCAAACCCGACCAGTACAGTTCCTGTTGTTCGGTGTCCTTACCTTCGATGAAATATTTAAGCCATTCGATGTTGGCTGAGATACCGACCATCACCAATACCATAGCAATAATGAAGTAATCCATGATGAGTGCATAAACACGCCGGGCATTTTCGTTTTTAGCGTAACTGAAGAAAAACGGCTCAGCACCCAGCCGGAAGGCTTGGATAGCAATGCTCAAAAACACGGCAATCTTTGATACAGCCCCGTAGATACCGTTGTCGGAGATACCCTTTTCGCCCGGAATCAGCTTGGGGATCATGAGTTTGTCGAGGTACTCGTTGATAATGAATGAGATGTTAGCAATGAGTATGGGGAAGCTGTATGCAAACATCTCACGCAGCAATGCACGGTCGGGCCGTAGTCGGATTTTTATCAGCTCCGGCAGGAGGAGCAGCAGCACCAGCAGGCTGGCACTAAGGTTGGCGATAAATACGTAGCCCAGCCAGCCCGGCCGATACCACCCCTCGATACAGGGTATGGTCTGCGGAACGTGGACCAAAAGCCAGGGAATGCAAAAGATGAAAAACAGGTTGAGTACAATGAATGTGACCACGTTGGTCAGTTTGAGCCAGGCAAACCGCATGGCCCGCCCCTGTGCGCGTAGTTGAGCAAAAGGGATGACGGCCAATGCATCGGCAACCAGAAAAAGTGTAAATAACTGAACATAAGTCACATAATCGCTGTCGTGTTGACCATTGTTCAACCACGTGGCAATACCTTTGGCACCGGAGAAGATCGCACCCATGAATAAGGTGGAGATGACAAGTACAACAAAAAAGCTGTTGTTCAATACCCGGGCTTTATCTTCGTGCTTTTGAAGGAAGCGGAAAAAGGTGGTTTCCATGCCGAAGGCAAGAATGGCCTGTATCATGGCTGCCCAGCTGTATAACAGGGTGAAAATACCGTATACAGCCGTTGAAAACTGCTTCACAAAAAGGGGTGTGAGCAGGAAGTTAATCAGCCGGGGCACGATGGTACCCAGCCCATAGATAGCGGTTTGCCCGGCGAATTTTCTAAGTACAGACAACGTTCAACGCATTAAGGTCAGCCACGTGATTTCCTGATGACCTCAAAGTTACGATAGTTTTTCATTTCGCCTTCAATGGCCACTACTTTTTCCACCACGGCCCTTTCCGGTCCTTCGTGGCACCATTCCAGAAAAGCGTCAAGGGCAATAGCATCGCCTTCCGCCTCGATAGCTACCGTGCCATCAGGCTTGTTCTGTGCGGTGCCCTTCACCCCTAACTGGTCGGCAACGGCTTTCGTGGTGAACCGGAAATAGACGCCCTGTACTTTGCCGGATACGACGATGTCGAGGTGTTTGTAGTTGTCCGTGTTGGTGTCCATGTTCTTTTCTGATGGTGCAAAAATACACGCAAATTGGCACACCGTCAAATCTGCAATCAATACATCGTCAGGTTAGCACGTCTTTTAAAGCAGCTCCAGGGCCCTATCGAACCGGTAGCTGAGGCCGATTTCGTGGGTGGTGTTGCTAATGCGGCGATTGAGCGGCTCGCTGCCCGGATTGAACTGGTAGCTGTAGCCCAGCCCGATGCCCGCGAAGTTGAACTGCGCCATGCCTGCCAGCTCGCCGTAGCTGCGGACGTTGAGCCCAATCCCGAATACCCTTTTCACAAAGAACAGCGCGGAGGCTTCCGCCTGCGGTCGTAGGCTCTCGGAATAAGTTACCAGCACCGACGGGCGGAACTGGAAGTCGGCCCCTAGGTTGAACAGTGCCCCGGCCGTGAGGTGATACAAGTTACGGAAGTTGTATCGGCTCTCTCCGCCCACACCGAGGTTGCCTAGCATCAGCCGTGGCAGCGACAGTCCCACATAGTACCGCTCCGGGCGGTACAGCATCACCCCAAAGCCGACCAATGCATCGGTTTCTTGCACGTCCTCCCGGAAAGCAGGGTCCATCGGGTCCAGTTGCGAGAAGCGGCCGTCCATGTAGCTGAAGCCCGCGTTGAGCGAAAGCCCCAAATATTCGGTTTCCGATATGCGCACACTTTTGGCAAAGAATGCCGATGCCTCAGTGAGTTTCTCCACGGCCATGCTTTCGTGGCGGATGCTGATGCCGGTGGTGGCGCTGAAGTTTTCGAAACCTATATGCCCGCTGCCCCAGAACACCGTTGGGGCACCGTCCATGCCCACCCACTGCCGTCGGCCGATTACCGATACCTCCCCGTCTATGCGCATCAGGCTGGCTGCCGGGTTGATCACTGTGCGCAGCTGCCCATGCTGGGTGTGCGTGAGTGGCTGTTGGGCATGCAGCGACGTAACCGCCGCGAGCATCCCTATGAATATAAGTTGTATCCGTTTCATCTTCGTCTATTGTCTTTTCTCTGATCGTTATTATCTGATGTCTCTTGTCTCAAATCTCATGTCTGACATCTCCAATCTAATACCTGAGCACGAACCATCCCTTCTCGTATTTCCATTCGCTGCCTACCTTGATCTCGGCGATATAGAAGTAAGTCCCCGCCGGCACCCTATTCTGCCCGGTGCCGATACCGCGGAAGGCCACCGTGCCATTGTTGTAGCCCGAAGCCTCCCACACCACCGTGCCATTGCGGTTGACGATGCGTACCCTGTTTTCGGGGTAGTCCTTGATGGCCTCGATGATCAAGTACTCGTTGATCCCGTCGCCGTTGGGCGATACGGCCTTGTGTACTCGGATGGGCAGGTCCAGCGTCGGATCGGCGACCCGCACGGCCACTTTGACCGGTTCGGCCGGTTCGTGGTTGGCATCGCCGGCCTGCGTGGCCGTGATGTGCACGGTACCCAACCGCAAGATGTTGAGCGCCGTACCACTGAGGGTAGCCACCTCTTCATCGTCGATGCTGAGCGTTACAGGGAGTCCACTGCTCGCCGATACGTGCAGTTGGATGGTGCCCGCACCGCGGTCCACCTCCGCCGGGGCAGTGAAGGTGATGGTCTGGCTGGCCTTGCGCACAACCAGCGTTTGGCTCGCTTGCGGGCGGTTGCTGTAATTGCTGTTTTCCGGAACGGTGGCCGTAATGGTGGCCTCACCGACACCGGTGATGTGGAGTTGCCCATCTGTGGTTATTTCAACCACCGATGCATCGCTGCTTGTGTAGGTGGTGGCTTCGCCGCTGCTGGCTGTGGCCCCGGCAGCGAAATCTGCATCGCCGTATGCTTTCTCCGGCAATGCTGGGAAACTGATGGTTCGCGCGGCCGGGGTAACAGTGAGGTTGGCTGTCAGCACGAGGTCGTCGTAGTTATCACCGCTGACGGTGGCCGTCACCTCCTGTGTGCCCGCGTCGGTACGGCTATTATCAGCGTAACTCACCGATGTGCCTTCGGGCAGGGTGCCATCGATGGTGAGTGACCTAGCTGTACCGTCATACACAAAACTGCTATCTTTCAATGTGATGCCGGTGATGGTAGCCGGTGTGATGGTGAGGTCAGCTGTCAGTACAAGTGTTTCATAATTATCACCGCTGATAGTTGCCGTCACTTCCTGCGTGCCCACATCGGTACGGCTGTTATCAGTGTAACTCACCGTGGTTCCTTCAGGCAGGGTGCCATCGATGGTGAGTGACCTGGCCGTACCGTCATAGACAAAGCTGCTATCTTTCAATGTGATGCCGGTAACGTTGGCCGGTGTGACGGTCAGGTCAGCTGTCAGTACAAGTGTTTCATAATTATCACCGCTGATAGTTGCCGTCACTTCCTGCGTGCCCACATCGGTACGGCTGTTATCAGTGTAACTCACTGTGGTTCCTTCAGACAGGGTGCCATCGATGGTGAGCGACCTGGCCGTACCGTCATAGACAAAGCTGCTATCTTTCAATGTGATGCCAGTGATGGTAGCTGGTGTGATGGTCAGGTCAGCTGTCAGTACAAGTGTTTCATAATTATCACCGCTGACAGTGGCCGTCACTTCCTGCGTGCCCACATCGGTGCGGCTGTTATCAGTGTAACTCACCGTGGTTCCTTCAGGCAGGGTGCCATCGATGGTGAGTGACTTGGCTGTACCGTCATACACAAAACTGCTATCTTTCAATGTGATGCCGGAAACGGTGGCCGGTGTGATGGTGAGGTCGGCTGTCAGCACGAGTGTTTCATAGTTATCA
>Ga0182739_1000348_pt1 | contig 67232 bp, 63 predicted proteins | sample eDN5th30CBELigBY_FD_128873 | JGI IMG/M metagenome (GOLD analysis project Ga0182739, IMG submission 128873) | Enriched backyard soil microbial communities from Emeryville, California, USA - eDNA 5th pass 30_C BE-Lig BY (version 2) (version 2) | ecosystem: Environmental > Terrestrial > Soil >... | reverse complement strand
CCGGATTACACCCCTGCAGATATGCTGACTATTCTTCAACGAATGGTGCAGGGAAATGGCTACAGACTTGAAGAGGATTCTGAAGGAGGCTTGCTTGAGTTATTCGAGCAGCGGCAAATTCCAGGTCGAAATGACAGCGGCAACGGGCGGCTTATTCGGAACCTATTCGAGGAAGCTATTCGCAAGCAGTCACGTCGCATCAGCAGCCAAGGACTTCAGGATACAGCCGATCTAGAGCTGCTAACGAAGGAAGATTTCAGCGTAAATGCTAAGAAAGCCTTCAACATCGAGAACGAGCTGAATAAAATTGTGGGACTGGAAACTGTCAAATCCTTCGTCCGCACGCTTGAGAAGCAGCTCATTGTCGAGCGCAGAAGAAAAGACGCAGGCGTCAAGGTAGATTCGACTCAAATGATCAATATGATCTTTGCCGGCAATCCGGGAACGGGTAAAACGACGATGGCTAGGCTGCTAGCCGGCATGATGAAGGAAATGGGTGTGCTCAAAAAAGGGCAGTTGATCGAGGTTGACCGCTCTCACCTTGTCGCCGAATATGTTGGGCAGACGGCAACCAAAACAACGAAGGTTGTCGAATCGGCGCTTGGCGGCGTTCTATTCATAGACGAAGCTTACGCTCTTTCCCAGGATGGCGTACAGGGCGGCGGATTCGGCAAGGAAGCGATCGACACATTAGTTAGATTAATTGAGCTGCACAAAGATAATTTAGTTGTCATATTAGCCGGTTACACGGAGGATATGGAGCAATTTGTCCGTGTTAATCCCGGCTTATCTTCCCGCTTCCCTCTTCAAATTGAGTTCCCTGACTACACGCCTGAAGAGATGGAGCGAATCGCTGCAATTATGGTTGAAGCAAGAGGCTTCACTGTGGCAGACAGCGTAAGGCCTTTGCTGCGCGGATATTTTGACAAGAAGCAAATTCCAGGCAAAAAGGACGGAGGCAACGGACGGCTCGTTCGCAATACGCTTGAGCAAGCCATTCGTCAGCAAGCGAACAGGCTGGCCCATGATCCAAGCGCAGCGGCAGATCAGCTCAATCATCTTACTGCTGCAGATTTCGGACTCATTACAGCGGCTAATAGCTCGGAGCAGACAGATAATGCACTTGCCAAGCTAGATGCTATCATCGGTCTTGTCGAGGTAAAGGAGTTTGTAAGAAGCCTCTCTGCACAGATTGAAGTAACAAAGCGCCGGAAGGAGCTGGGTCTTCCGCAAGCTGCAGCGCAATCCTTGCATATGATCTTTAAAGGTAACCCAGGTACCGGCAAAACAACGATTGCCCGCATACTCGCAAGCCGTCTACAGGAGCTTGGCGTTATTAAGTCTAATAACGTAGTGGAAACGGACCGTTCGGGACTAGTAGCAGGCTATGTCGGCCAAACTGCGCTCAAAACTAAAGAAGTAATTGAGCGGGCTCTTGGAGGCGTATTGTTCATAGATGAAGCCTACGCGCTCGCTGAGGGCGACCAATTCGGCCAAGAAGCGATAGATACGCTTGTGAAGGCTATGGACGACTATCGTGATCGGCTCATCGTCATTCTAGCCGGCTATGATCAAGATATGGAAAGGTTCCTTGACAGCAATGCCGGATTGCGTTCCAGATTTCCGAACGTCATTCTCTTCCCGGATTACTCCGCGGAGGAGCTGCTACAGATTGCTCAGCTAACGCTGAGCTCGCAAGGATACCATATGGACAGCTCGGCAGAGGACAAGCTCGGCGGCATCCTTCATGCGTATGCTGGCGATATTACGGCAGGCAATGGACGGTTAGTTAGAAATATAATCGAGAAAGCGATACGTCAGCATGCTCTTCGACTCAGTCTTAACCCTCACGCTTCAGCCGAGGAACTATCGACACTTATCGCCGAAGACTTCGAAAGATAGGAGGAAGCAGCATTGGGTACAGTATTGAAATGGTTTCTCGCCATCTTTTTTTATCACTCTATTATGATTCCATTTTTGTTTATTTTGCCTTTCTTGCCCTTTATGATCTATAGCGATATTACAAACGCGCTTGCATTTGAAGTGCCTAGCGGTTCAGGCTTTCTAATTGTACTTTTTATGTTTGCATTTTGGATATATCTAGCGCTGAGATTTGAGTTTCTCGGTAAAATTTATAAAAAAATAACCATTTTACTGCCTTTGGCACAGCTAATCGTTTATATAAGTCTCGGAATTGGCGTCGCGCAGTTAATTATAGATTCATGGGCTGACAATGGCACCCCGAATAAGGGCATGGCTATCTTCTTGGCGATACTGGCCTTTATTGGCGTTAGACTGCTTGTGTCGCTGTTCTACTGGAAATTCCCTATTGCGAGACCGACGCGAAAATAGAATTGGATGACTATAGAGAGGTGCTTAAATGGACCGTAATCAGCAATTTCCTAACACAAATAAAACGAAAAAAGTAAACACAAAGCGCAGTTCCACTGTAGCTGAACAAGATGACATCGAAATCGTAGCAAGGTCTGGATCAGGCTCTAATAATGATAGGCAGGCAGAGACCCAACCAATTTCCAAAAGGAAAGTGCATCGATTCGTGATCGGACTAACAGCTCTGGGCTTACTCGTATCAACCTTTATTTTGAATAACAGCTCCACAATGAGTGCCGATAACATACAAGCGGATGGTACTGCAAGCGGAATTAGCGCTGGAAGTTATATCGTCGGGGCTACTGATGACATGTCTTTACAGGCTAGAGACTACACGATTGAAATGAACAAGGATGCCAGCTCTAACCGTGCACTAATTTGGGATTTCGCTGCTGAGGATGGAGATGTCGTAACGATAAAGGCTGATGGCGTCTTAATCGCTGAGAACATTCAAATTATGCATAAGCCTTTCGTCTTTAATGTGCCTGTCCCTAGCAAGGTAGAGGTGATCGGTGTCAAGGACGGCGGCGGCGGTATTACTTATGCCGTCAAGATTCCAGGCGCAGTGGGTAACAAGGTTTATTTCAACGCTGCGGAAGTTGGCTCAAGCAACATCTACACTTTCATCAGCCAACCATAATGAAAAGGGAGAGCGCAGTGCATCTGCGCCCTCCCTTTTTTCTATAACTGCACCAGTCTCAGCCGCAACCCCCTATTTGGATAGTTGAGTGCTGAACAAAGTATGTTGAAGAAGCTCCATCGCTTTCGGCAACTCCGCTAGCTGTTCCGAGGAAATGCTTTCTAATCGCAGCTGCAGCTGTTTCCATATATGCGCGAATGCTTGCTCCATTACTTCCTCGCCATGAGGAGATAAGGAAATATACTGCTTGCGGCGATCCTCATCCGTACTAAACTTTATACATAGCCCGTTGTCGATCAGCTTCTTCAGCTCCCGGCTGGCATTCGGCATCGACATGTCTCTGCATTCGCAGATTTGACTTAGCGTCATCGGCTGATCTACTGCAAGCAATTCCAATATCCCGTACTGAACAGGAGTAATGCCGTCTATCGATATCTCTTTCGTTAGATCATGCTTCACTTGGTGAACTGAGGCTATAAAGCTCACAATCTGCGGAAATAACGCTTTATGATCCATTACCCATCACCTCTTTAGCCGTACCATACCAAAATAATTATCAAAAAACAATTATCATTTGACAACCATTTTGTCCGCATGCTACCATTTGGTTGTCATATGATAACTAATTGGCAGGTGAACTGATCATGAACATACTCATTATTTACACGCACCCCAATCATCAAAGCTTAAACTATTCCTTCCTGCAAAAGGCCATTGAGGGCTGTCGCGACAACCCTCAAGTGACCGAAATACAGGTGCTCGACCTTTATGAGGCAGGCTTCAATCCCCTGTTAGTGTTTAACGAAGAAAAACGCAGACGCAACATGCATAAAGACCCCGAGCTTGCCCGTTATCGCGAGCAGCTGCTGTGGGCTGATAAGCTCGTATTCATCTACCCGATCTGGTGGGGCCGCCCGCCTGCTATGTTGCTTGGCTACATTGACCAGTTGTTCTCCTCCAACTTCGCTTATCAGGACAGAAAAAACTGGCCGCTGCCAATAGGCTTGCTCAAAGGAAAGTCCGTCGTATGCATTTCAACAATGAAAGGACCTGCGGGGTATACGCTGTATTGGCTGAACAATGCTCATAAGACGATTATGAGGAAAGCGCTCTTCCATTTTGTCGGCATCCGCAAGGTTAAATTTTTTGAATTTGGCAGCATGGAGAGCCCAAAAGGAAAACAAGCGAAGAAGCTGGATAAGGTTTATCGCTATTTCCGAGAAATACCCGCTTGAAGCAGCGGCTTTCACTCTACTTCGGTTGGCATATCACTAGCTAGAAACGGCCCGAGCGAACGATCGTGTAAATAAGCCAAGCGACCATTAGCATGATGACCAAGAAGCCCACCTCGATGATGGGCAATTGCCAGAATGACGTCTGAGCATCGCTTAGCACGGACCGCAGCACGAGACCGACGACGACAATGCTTAGCGAAAGCAGCACGATACTGAAGGACAGCCGATTGCCAATACGGTCCAGCTTACGCAGTATAGCTTCCATCTGCGGAGATGATGCTTCAATCTGCAGCTGACCTTTGTTCATAACAGCAGATAATCGATTGATGCTTAGCGGCACCTCGCGAATTTGTGTCAAATAATCCGGAACGTCCTCAATGAGATGATTTATGAGCCGGCGCGGCTTCAGCCTCTCGACCAGCAGCTTCTTGCCGAAAGGCTCTGCTATATCGAATATGCTCAAATCTGGAGCTAGTTCTGTTACTACTCCTTCCATTGTAAGCAGCGCCTTGCCCAGCAAGGTCAGCTCCGCTGGTATGCGTATTTGATGCTTGTAGGCAAGCGCGAGCAATTCATTGACTGCAGATCCAAGACTTATGTCCTGGAGGTCGACCCTGTAGTATTTGTCACGCAATTCATCAATGTCGGCATATAGAGCGTCCTCATTAATCCCATTAGGGATTATACCCATATTGGAAATCGCCTTGAGCATTCCTTTGGTACTGTGATTGCGAAGCGAAATCACGATGGATGCGAAATTTTTCTTCATCTGAGGCGTCATTCGCCCCGTCATTCCAAAGTCTAATAATGCAAGCGAGCCGTCCGCCATAACAAGTATATTGCCTGGATGGGGATCACCATGAAAAAAACCTTCAATGAGCATTTGATAAAGGATCGTATGAGCATAACGCTCTGCGATCTGCCGACGATCCAGCCCTTCAACCTCAAGCCGCCTAATATCGGAAAGCTTAATGCCTTCTATGTACGTCATTGTAAGCACGCGCTCGGTGCTCCACTGTAAAAAAACATTTGGAACTTGAATATGCTTAAGCTTCTTGCACTGCTCTTGAAACCGCTTCGTGTTTCTCGCTTCGATCCGGAAGTCCAGCTCAGTGCGCAGTGCTTCTCCGAGCTCTTGTACAATATTAACGAGCCGATAAGAGCGTGCCCATTCCATTCGGCTTTCCGCAAGCGCAGCCCAATCCTTCATAATCATGAGGTCTGTCTCGATTAACGATTGAATATGGGGCCTTTGCACTTTTACGACAACCGCCGTTCCATCCAGCAGTGTCGCTTGATGAACCTGCCCAATAGATGCTGCTGCCAGCGGTTCCTTCTCGAAGGCAGAAAAAACATGCTCAACAGGGACGCCCAGCTCATGCTCCACAATATGAATCGCTTCTTCATACGAAAACGGATGGACATGGTCCTGCAGCAGCTTCAGCTCCGACACAATCGAATCCGGCATAAGATCAGGCCTAGTACTCGCTATCTGCCCAAGCTTTACAAAGGTCGGTCCCAGTTCCTCCAGCAATAATCGTATTCGTTCGCCTAAGCTTGCAGAAGAATGCTCTTCCTTCGTTTTGTTCCTGAACACGAATAGCCGGTCTGAGAGCCCCATTTCCTGCGTTACATAGCCAAGCCCATTGCGAGCAAAGGATGACACAAGCGACCGATACCGCCGCAGCTGTTTTAAGCGTATGCTTGCTCTCATCCTTTACCCCTCCTGCCAAGAATTCACGACTTCGCGGTCTATTGCCCGCTTGATTGCTGCTGCCGCTCCAGCGCGTCCAATCGTTTCTCAATACGCGCGAATGCCGCCGCTGTCTCCGACTCTTTTTCGCCCGAAATTTGGCGTATGTACTCACGGGTTTTCTCTTCCAAATAGCGCTTAGTCTCAGAGCCCTTCTCCATCAGTTCATTCATTAGCGCACTTGACTCCGACCTGGTAACTTCGCCCTTGCTTACTAGATCATCAATCACTTTCTCAACCTGCTCCTTACTTGCAACCGCCAGTCCTACTCCGAGCGAGATCGCTTTGCTTATCGTATTATTCATGGCATCCTCTTCACCTTTCGGCTTTCTTTTCCTTTAGCCTAACCAAAAGCGGATGAAATATGAATTCGCATCAAAGAAGGCCAGCTCGTCTCCATGACGACAGCTGGCCTTCTCATATTAAATATTCAAGCCCGTTTGCTCTACGAGCTTCTTGCTTTCTTGGTTCAAGCCAATAATCTTCACTTGCTTGTCCATCCCTTTATACCTATCGAGCAATTTCGAAATCGCTGTAATCGCCGAATGGTCCCAAATATGTGAAGAAGAGAAGTCAATTACGATAGATTTCGGGTCGCTGCTTACATCAAATAAGTCAGCAAATTGCAGCATCGTGCCGAAGAACATTTGTCCTTTAATCGTATAGCTTTTGACGCCATCCTTACCGATCTCCGAATGCGCTTCGATTCTCGCCGCTCTCCATCCGAATATAAGTGCGCTGATCGCGACCCCGGTTACGACTCCAATAGCCAAATTGCCTGTGAAGACGACGGTTAGGACGGTCACGATCATTACAAAAGCGTCACCCTTCGGTATTTTGACAAGCGTCTTTAAGGAGCTCCAGTCAAAGGTGCTGATCGACACCATAAACATAACCCCTACTAAAGCAGCCATTGGAATTTGCTGTACAACGCTCCCGAGCACGAGGATAAGAAAGAGCAGAAATACGCCAGCAACAAATGTAGACAGCCGCGATCTCCCGCCGGACTTCACATTAATGACGGTTTGTCCAATCATTGCGCAGCCTGCCATCCCGCCGAAGAAGCCCGATACGACGTTGGCAAGACCTTGTCCTCTTACTTCCTTGTTCTTGTCGCTTTTTGTATCCGTCATTTCATCCACAATCGTCGCAGTAAGCAGAGACTCTGTAATCCCTACTACAGCAAGCGCCAATGAGAAAGGGAGAATGCTCCAAAAGGCGCTTATAGTAACCTCAATATCTGGAATACGGAAGAACGGCAGTGATTGCGTAATTTTCCCCATATCTCCAACTGTTCGTAAGTCCCAGTCGAAGACCATCGCGAGCGATGTCATTACAATAATGGCAACGAGCGCGGACGGAATGGCCTTAGTGAGCAGCGGCAATAAGTAAACGATAGCCAATGTTCCTGCCACCATGGCGTACATAATCCAATTGGCTCCCTCGAAATTCGTAAGCTGAGCCATAAAAATAATAATAGCCAGCGCGTTAACGAAGCCCGTGACGACAGAATGCGGTATAAACGTAATAAATCTGCCGAACTTAAGGACGCCCATTAAATACTGAATAACGCCTGTAAGAATCGTAGCCGCAAATAAATACTCAATACCGTACTTGGCGATAAGCGGACCCATTAATGAGGCCATAGCGCCTGTCGCGGCAGAAATCATCCCCATCCGACCGCCGACGAAGGAAATCGTTACCGCTATACAGAAGGATGCGTATAGTCCGACCATCGGATCAACGCCCGCCAATATCGAGAAGGCAATCGCCTCCGGAATAAGCGCTAGCGCAACGGTAATACCGGACAAAATATCTTTACGCACATTAAAAATCCAGCCGGCTTTCAATTTTTCAACGAACAACAGTGCTTCACTCCTTGCCCAAGTGTATATATCTTAAAAATTTCAGTTTCGCTAAAAAACAACCTCTCTATTATACATGTTATTGATGGTGTGAACTATACTAAATCTGCTTCCTGCTTATACCAACACAAAAAAACAAGATGAAGCGTTCTCCATCATCTTGTTTTAATAAAACTATAGTTCGAGCGCAAGACAGCCTACTCTACTTTTATTTTTATAGCAAAAGTTCCGCTCTTATGCTTGCTCCACTCCGCACGTATGCCATATACGTATTCCCCGGCTTCAGCAGGCACTGCAAACCTGTTAGATTCCAGCTCCGTTTCTTCAGCCGCTTCATTCCCCACCCACCGAGTCAACACTAGCCGTTTCGGCTTATTTGAAAAACTAACCTTCACCTCACCGCCAGGCTCAAGCGTAACAGCTTCCTTATCCGCCATCATATCATTCGGTCCTTCAGCATCGGCAACTATATGCCTGTTAAAGGTTTTCCACGAATAGGTGCCCAGCTCCGCCGGTATTTCCGTATCTCCTGAAGACACCTTCGCCATAGGCGGTCGGCTGCCGCAGCCGGCAAGCAAGAGCAACACAGTTAACATTAGCATCATCTTCCTCAATCGCACGCACCCCTTGTAATCATTCATTCATTACGGGCTCTATCGTACATTCACATCTACATACATCAGACGAAATGTATAGGAAATGGTTGCAAGCATCGCGCATTGTTACTGATGCATACTTGTTTACTCTCCTATCTTTACTTATGCTAATTAATTCTTCAGCAATATTATTTTTAAATTTTATTATTATTGGCTTTACAATAGTGTGCGACATACAGTATTATAAGATCAGGAGTTGATAAAAGATGGATATTCACGAAACACTTGGCAGTTTAACGCAGGAGCTTAGGCGAGGAACACTCATCATCGGCGTGCTTAGTCAGCTGTCAGAGCCGCAATACGGCTACTCCTTAGTTACTGTATTGGCAGAGAAGGGCATCCATATCGATCCGAGCACGCTGTACCCGCTGTTGCGCCGATTAGAGAAGCAAGGTCTGCTTGAAAGCAGATGGGACACTAATGAAGCGCGGCCTAGAAAGTATTATTTAATAAGCGCAGACGGCGCAGAGGTTTACAAGCAGCTTTGCGAAGAATGGAACAGTATGAAGCAAAGTCTGGATTCGTTACTTATCGGAGGAGATGGTCATGGAGATGGAGTTAATTGAAAGGTATATTTACGCTGTAACTTACAGACTGCATGAAAAACAAAGAAAAGATATTGAGCAGGAGCTTCGAGGGCTGATCGAGGATATGCTGGACGACCGTTTGCAAGGCCGCGCGCCCTCTCGCAAAGATGTTGAAGAGGTGCTGCAAGAGCTTGGGAATCCTAGATTGCTAGCCGACCAATACCGCGGCTATAAGCGTTATTTAATTAGCCCTGAGATGTTCCCTTTCTATTTAACGGTAATGAAGATCGTGCTAGCTTCAATCGGACTCGGCATGTTCGTCGCGTTCTGCGTGCAATCTATTATGAATCCAGCTAGCGTGCTGGACCATTTCGTGAACAGTCTCGTTACGTTCTTAAATGGATGCTTGCAAGGCTTTGCTTGGGTAACAATCATTTTTGGACTAATTGAATACGCCGGCGTGAAAAAGGATGTGCTGAACCGCTCAGTTGCATGGAAGCCTGCGGATCTTCCCGAGCTTCCTGATCATCAGAGCCAAATTAAACGCTCCGATCCTATAGCAAGCATTATTTTCACCATTCTGTTCGCTGTACTGATCTCGTTCTCTTTTGATCTGCTTGGCATATGGAGATTCCAGGATGGTGAAAGCGCGAGCGTCGTCCCTTTCTTCAATGAATCAGTGATGCAGGGATTTCTCCCCTTTATCTGGATCGTACTGGCTCTTACTTTGCTAAAGGACTGCATAAAGCTAATTACCCGCAAATGGAGCGTGAAGCTTCTCTCTTTTGACATCATCATTAGCTTGGCGAGCTTAGTACTTTTACTATTCATGTTCTCGGATACGTCGATATGGAACAACAGCTTCATGGAACAAATCGAGCAGATCGCCCACATACCTCGAAACAGCGAAGACTATGAATCCCTTCTTGCCATATGGAACGCTTCAAAATCCGTTACTGTATACGCAGCTGTAATCGTTATGCTATTCGCTATCGGTTCGTCTGCTTATAAAATGTTTAGGCTCATTAAAAAATAAGTGTCCAACCTAGTAAAGGCGAAACGGCTGCCGCTGTCCTTTGGCGGCGCTGCGCGTTTCGCTTTCGAGAAATATAGGATACGTATAACGAAAAACATATACTGTCCTATATTTCAAGAGAACTGGCCGATTATTTACGGTTATATGCGGCATTAGTTCTCTTGGCTTTTCTGCATTCGGCAGCAGCGTCTATAGCCGGGCTGCGACACGCGCACTCGACGAATCCGCCTTCATACGCAGCGGCAGCGCGATGATCTCGAAAGCTTTTGACCCAAGCAGTCTGTCAACATTCGTTAAATTTTCGATTATAAAAATGTTGTGCTGAAGCAAATAGCGATGGATGTCATAGGGCTCATAATCTGGCGAAGGCGTATCAAGGCCGATCATTTTTACCTTTTTACGCACAAGCAGCTTTGCAAAGTCCATCGTCATCTCAGGATATTCAGTAAAATAATGAGGCTTCCCATAATTGTCGCTGTGACCGGTATACAATATTACGATCTGATTCAGCTCTAGCGCATCCTCATAAGCAGGCTTATAACCGATTACCTTTTCCCCCGACACATCCAACAAGCAGCCCTCTCCAATAAAGCAGTCAAGCGGAAAATCACTCATATAACTGACTCGTTCTGTTAAATGCATCGGCCCGTCAATATGCGTTCCAGCGTGCATATTCGTGCTTAGCAAATAATCGCTGTAGCCATCCATAGCGAATTGCTTAATTCGCTTTAACTCCGTACCAGGGTCTCCGGGATAAACGGGCATTCCCGTCTCGATTGGATGAGATAAATCAATTAGCATGTCGAACTCTCCTTTATCTGTTGACTTCCGCATACGCCAATCCGATAATAATAGTTATGTCATCATCTTGCAACTGGAAGTGAACAAATGAGAATTAGTCTACGCACCTATCTCGCGATCACATTCGCTGTCATTATTGTTCTGCTGTCAACCGTAATCAGCGTAATTACTAGTCGAGAGGCAGGAGATCGGTTCCAAGCCGAAATCGGACAATCATTGGCAAGCATCGCCTACCAAATGTCCGACAAGCTCGACCATTATATGTGGTCTCGTATAGGTGAGATTGAGATTATATCGGGATTAGAGAGATTCCGCCACCCGGACAAGCCAGATCAAATTAAAACGATGCTGGAGAGCTTAAAATTCAGCTTTCCTTCCTTTACATGGATTGGATATATGGATGAGAAAGGCATCGTTGTCGCTTCTACTGATGGTCTGCTCGAAGGCTCTGACCTCTCCTCTCGTCCAGTCTACCAAGAAGCGGTTAACGGCAAGTTTATAGGCGATGTGCATGATGCCAATCTTCTTGCAGACTTGATTTCGAGCCCCACTGACGAAAAGCTGCAATTCGTCGACATAAGCGTACCTGTTAAGGACGATGAAGGCAGACTGCATGGCGTATTGGCAGCTAAATTGAGCTGGGAGTGGGCTAAGGAAGTTCAAGAAACGATGCTTGAATCTTCGAGCTCTTACAATGACAGACTCGATATATTGGTGGTCAACAAGGCGGATCATACCGTGCTGCTAGGACCGGAGATGCTTGTCGGCCAAAGTCTTGAGCTTAATTCGATTATGAAAGCTAAAGAAAAGCACGGCTGGCAAATCGAGCGTTGGCCTGATGGAGACATCTACGTGACGGGCTATGCCTACAGCAAAGGCTACAATGATTACGACGGACTCGGTTGGACTCTTCTTGTAAGAGAGCAAGCTGAATCCGCCTTCTCTTCTGCAAGTGAGCTCCGCTGGATTATTATTGGAATTGGTACTTTGTCCGCTGTTCTATTCGGTTTAATCGGCTGGTATTTAGCAGGCCAAATCGCTCAGCCTATCCGCGCGATCGCCGATGCAGCAGATCAGCTCGGCAAAGGGGAAACAGCATTCATTCCGCTTCATCGGGGCTTTAAAGATATCGAGATCTTATCGGCTTCTCTGCGTAAGATGGTCGAAAATTTAACGAGAACCGAATCAGCGCTTGGCCGAATGGAAAAGATCGCATTGCGCGATTCGCTGACCGAGCTGCCGAATCGGATTGCACTCGACAACTATTTAGATGAGTGGCTCGAGCTAAATAAGAAAACCAAGCAATCGCTCGCACTTCTTTATTTGGATCTTGACGGCTTTAAGGGCATCAACGATACGCATGGCCATCAGGTCGGTGATCTATTGCTTCAGCAAGTTGCCAAGCGTCTAACCGCGTTCCTTCCGAAAGGCGGCATTGCCGCAAGACTAGGAGGAGACGAATTTGTTGTAGCCGCCCCACTCGCCGAAGCGTCCTTATTGAAACATTGTCGAGCCCTTGGAGAAAAGCTGATTAAAGAGCTAAGCATGCCTTTAATCATCGACGGCGTAAGCGTACGAGTCGGATGCAGTGTAGGCGCAGCTCTGCTTCCCGAGCATAAAGCTAATCCAACAGAAGTGATGCGGCTCGCAGACCAAGCCCTGTACATATCCAAACGAGGCGGCAAAGGCCGTGTCACTATTCACGGCGACGAGGAGGATAACTTTCCTATCAGCGAGATAAGCTAGACAAGTAGATAACTTAGCTCTCCACGAGCCAAAAAAGCCCGAGCATACTCCAGGTAGGAGTTGCTTGGGCTTTAGTCATTTACGCTTGCTTGTGGAAGTCATGTTTGAAATCATTCATCGCTTTGCGGCTGTGCTCGAGATAGTTCCACATCTGCAACACTAGATTATGCGAAGTAAATCGTCTGAGTGCTAGCTTTATACTTTAAAGTGGCCTACTGCTTCTCGAAGCTGACCAGCGAGTGATTCGAGCTGCTCGGACGCGCCAGCTACTTCTTCCACGGATGCAAGCTGTTCCTCGGATGCCGCTGCGACCTCCTGCGAGTGAGAAGCCGAAGTATGCGCCATCCGTTCGAGCTCAGTAAGCGAAGCCGCTATTTGCTCGCTTCCGGCGGACATTTCCTCAGACGCTGCCGATACCTCCTGTACCTGCTCCGATACTTCCTTAACCGAGTTAAGAATCGCACGGAACGCTTCACCGGACGCATTTGCCAGCTCGGAGCCCGTATGAACCTCAACTGCTGATTGAGTCAAGGATGAGCTTAGCTCCTGTGAACGAGAACCGATAGCGTGCAAAATACCGGTAATCTCATCCGAGGATTGCTTAGAGCGCTCGGCAAGCTTGCGAATTTCATGCGCAACTACCGCAAAGCCTTTGCCGTGCTCTCCCGCCCTCGCCGCCTCAATCGAAGCATTCAATGCCAGCAGGTTCGTTTGATTCGCCACATCCGAAATATGCATCAAAATACTGCCGATCTGTTCATTAGACGCATTTAATTCTCGCATTGCTTCCGCCGCTGAAGACACATACTCTTCAATTGTGCTCATTTGCTTCACCGTCTGGTTGAGCACCTTTTCTCCCTCAGTTGCGAGATCAGCTGTATCACTTGCAAGCTCAGACACAACGGAAGAGGATTCGGCAATCTTATGAATGCCAATCGCCATCTCAGTCATCGCCCTCTGGCTTTCCTGTGAGCTTGTCAGCTGTGTCTCCGCACTCGCGGCGACATTTTGTATAGCCTCTGCAATCTCATTTGTAGCCGCAGCCGTCTGATTCGAGGTTTCCTTTAAATGAACAGCAGAATCCGCCACTTCACGCGAGGTATTCTCTATTTGTATGGTAAGAGCGCGCAGATTTGCAATCATTTCATTAAAGGAAACGGCAGCTTGACCGATTTCATTGCTGTTCGTCACTGGAACCGTTACTGTCAAATCGCCCTTGGCCGCCTCTTTGGCAGTATCCGCAAGCTTGCGAAGCGGCTTCAACGTTATCCGAATTAAAATAACGATAATAATTATATTAAAAATAGTAGAGGCAAGCCCTTGCCAAAAGCTCGAAAACATCAGCTTCGCCAGCCGTTTTTCTACCTTGTCATAATCAAAATCCACTCCGAATATAGCTGCCACGCTGCCGTCTGCTTTCAATATTGGCGCCATATAGGTAATCCATTTTCCATAACTATCCTCATATGAAGGCGAAAGCTCCGATACTCCGCTACTTGCATCCGAGTATGCCTTACTGAATATAGCATCGGCTTCATAGGACATTAAAGGCTCAATACCCTCGGAGACCAGTCTTTCACTCACTTGAAGAAAGCTGAGATTAAGGTTTCCGTCACGCTCAGAGTATTCGGAAGTAAATGTATAAGCGTTGGAGATCAATTCTCCATCCAACATCGCATCTAGTTGTTTTTTTAATATAGCCATTTCGTTACTCGGAAGTTCTTCATTACGTTCAACTGCGGATATGACCGGCTCAATAAGATTATAGTTGGCTTGCAGTTGATCTCTTAGCTTCAAGGCGATATTCGTGTACTCTGTGTAAACACCTCTCTTCTGAGCGATGTACGAACTCACGCTTATGGGTCCGATGACAACTAATAAAATGACAAATAAAATAAGCGAACTGCTCACCGTAAGACTTTGTCTTCCTAACCATTTCACTTCAATATTCCCCCCAGCAAGTGTGAATTCAACAAAAAAATTGTTAACATTTTATTAACATAATGAAACATCATATGAAATACCATTATAGGCCAGAAAAGTTAGCTATCTATTAGACTTATAAGGTTTGTTAAATATAAATCGAAAATTTATGTTAGATTCTTGTTAGCGCATTAATTCTCTATATAGCCCCCTAATCCATTTGGATACTCCAATCAAAGAAAAAAGCCGGTTTCCATCGCATTTCGATGAAAACCAGCCTTCAATTTATTTTGAGCCTAGTACGATGCCAATCCGGCCTTCACTGAGCTCTACCTCGTATTTCCTTACTCGTGTCTTGTCGCTAAATAGTGACTTCCCTGTACGAAGGTCGAACTCCCAGCCATGCCAGGGGCAGCGGATAATCTCACCGGCCCTGCCATATTTGTAGGTGTATACGTCCGATGGCAGGTTGGTGCCGGAGACGAGGCCTGAACAGATTGGCGCACCTTGATGCGGACAATAATTATGAATAGCATAATACTGTCCGTTTATGAAGTAAACGCCGATCTCTCGCCCCTCTACATAAACGACCTTATGACTGCCCTCCGGTATATCGCCTTCCTCCAGCACATAGTGTACGCCCATACTGCCCCTCCCTCGCCGCGCTTCTCACTTAAACCCATTATAGCCTATACAGCTGCTTCGCATTATCATAAAAAACTTTACGTCTCGCCTCCGGCTTAAGCCTCCGCAATATTGGGTCCGGCGAATCGAAGTCCCAATGCGGATAGTCGCTGGAATAGAGCAGTATATTTTCCGCGTCAATCATATTGAAGAGATCGATCAAATGCTGCGGGTTATCCGGCTCCTCAATCGGCTGCGTCGTCAAGTAACAATGCTCGCGAATATACTGACTCGGCATCTGCTTGAGCCAAGGAACGCTTGCGCGAAGCGCTTTATAGTTCTTATCCAGGCGCCACATCAGTCCTGGCAGCCAAGCAATTCCTCCCTCGACGAGAACAAACTTTAATCTCGGGAACTTCACGAACACACCTTCGCAGACGATGCTGACTAGATGCGCCATAAACATTTGCGACAGACAAGTATGCCACTCAATATAGCGCGCCGGATATCCCGCAGCAGTGGGAGCAGTCGAGCCGCCCCCGCCCTCCGCCCCCGGATGTATAGCTACAGGCAAACCATTGCGCTCTGCGGCTTCGTATATGGGGTGATAATGCCGCTGTCCAAGCGGAGACCGCGCCGCGCTGGAGATCATAACCTCCACGATGTCTGGATGACCGCCTACCCTGTCGATCTCCCTCGCTGCAAGCAGCGGGTCCTGAGTCGCGACGACCATCGCTCCCTTGAACGCCTTATGCTTGCCCAGCCATTCCGCGATAAGAAAATCGTTATACGCCGAGCAGATTGCTGCTGCGAAATCAGGATCATGCGTCGTGGAGATATTGTAGACGACACCCGTAAGCACGACATAGTCAACATTGTAGCCTTCAACAAGCTGCTTAACCATAAATTCAGGATCAGACCCAGCCTTCCCCTTCGGGGGAATAGAGTCCTTCTTCATGACGCCTATAGGCGAATAATAACCGGAGCCCGCATAGCCAATTCCAGATGCCGCTACTCGTGAGCGCCAAGGCTCAGGCAAATAAGGAAGAAGCGCTGAATCATCCTGCTCATTATGAACATCCGCGTCAATGATTTTATAACTTTCCAACGCCATCAGCAGCGCCTCCCTCGTTATTTACTGTACGTACGCTTATAGGCCGTGTTGTACATATCCAAGAGCTCATCGGAGCCGAGCTTCTTCGCTTGATCTATGAACTGTTGATAGGCCGCATCAGTCATTGGCGTTTTACCCGTTACGAATTCTGTAATCTTTTGCTCCAAAAACTTATTCAAATTGCTAAGCTTCGATTTCTCGAGCTCAAGCTCCTCTTCCGTCTTCACAATCTGCTTTGGAGCAGGAATGATCAGATCCGCGTATCTCGCATTGATGTCCTTGCTCTTCTCGCTGAGGCCGCGCTCCCACACCTCGCGGGATATCGCATTATTCAGCGTAATTTGGTCATACCAGACGCCCCAATCCTTGCGCAGCGTATTGAATGGAGATGTTCCGAAATCCGGGTTATAGACAGGCTTGCCGTCCTCCATCGTATACGTTTTGCCCTCTATGCCCAGTGATAAATAATTTCTGCCTTCCTCGCCGACCAAGTAATCTAGAAATTGCACAGCCCGCTCCTTATCCTTAACCTTAGCCGATATCGCCCGGCCGGTCGTACCGACAATTGGACGGGAATATTGGTAATTCTTAATGCCGTCAGCAGCGAACATAGGCGTCGCATCCAAATCATAGTCTGCAATGCCTGCGCTGCGCGCCTTAGCAATCATCGCTTCCATATCCGCTTTCCAGAAGAACGTCACTAATGATTTGCCCGTTAAAATCCGTTCCTCCCACTGCGCCTGCGTCAGCAAGGAGTATTCCGGATCGAGCAGCTTCTCCGCATAAAGCTTATTTAAAAATATAAGCATATCCTTGTAGCCAGAATGGTATGGCGCGAATGCATACTCATCTGTCGTTGGATCGATGTTATAGAAGCCATGCACTCCCGTAAACACTCTGCCAAAAGTCGTATACAGCCCCGTATCGCCTATTACCGCATTAGAGATGAGCGGGTAAGAGTCTGGATTCTTTTCCTTCAGTGTTTTCAAGTAATTATAAAATTCATCAACCGTTGTTGGAGGCGTAATATTATCCTTGTCGAGAAGATCCTTACGCGCATACCAGACAAAATTGAAGCCTTTGCCCTCTGTGTCGCCCTCTAGCATAGGAACAGTGTATAAGCCGCCGTCCGCACCCTTTGCTACCGCTTCCGCCTCTGGATTTTGCTCGAAGAACGCTTTCAAGTTCGGCGCTCTATCGAGATAGTCCTTTAAATTAAGAAATATTTTCTCTGGTCCGTTCTCACGCCCCTCCTGCGTAGATACATGTATGAAGTCTGTCGCCGTGTTCGTTGCTATCATAATTTGCCGCTTTTCTTCAATGCCTTCCTGACTGACTACCTGGAATTCAATTTTAACCCCCGTCTTCGCTTCAATCTCCTTAAATATTTCCCAATCGTCGCGCACCTTGCCCTCTACTCGGTCGTAGACGAGCCAAGAAAATGTAATCGGATTGTCCGGACTTAACGTCCCGTCACCATTGCTGCTCCCGCTTTTCCCGCTGCTGCAGCCAGTCACTGCAAGCGCAAGGATCAGCATGACGGAGAGCACGCTTTTTAACCAAGCTCTTTTCATGCGGGTAACCTCCCTTTTATGGTACTAACCTTTAATGCCGCCAATCATCGTTCCCTGTATAAAATATTTCTGAATAAACGGGTAGACGCAAAGGATTGGAACCGTCGCAATAATGATCATTGCGTATTTCAGCGTCTCCAAATGAGTCAAGTCGCCTTCGCCCTGCACATTCGTGCCGGCAATAAGAATGTTGCGCAGCATAATTTGAAGCGGATACATATCTCGGCTGTTTAAATAGATCAACGCATTGAAGAAAGCATTCCATTGATTGACGGCAGTGAACAATCCGATCGTCATCATGACTGGCAGCGACAGCGGCAGAACAATACGCACTAATATTTGCAAATAACCGCAGCCGTCTATCGCTGCCGCATCCTCTAGCTCCTCTGGCAATGCTTCAAAGAAGGTCCGCATTATGAAGAGATACCAGGTGCTGATCAACGTTGGCAGGACGATTGCCCACATCGTATTGAGCAGTCCAAGCTTCTGCACGATAATGAAGGTCGGTATCATGCCCCCATTGAACAGCAGCGTAAACGCCGCCAGCAGCAAAATAACTCTGCGTCCTGGCAGCCATCGCTTCGCAAGCGGATAGGCCATTGCCGACGTCACAATTAACGTTAGCGCCGTCTGTACAACGGTATATCTGATCGTGTTCCAATAGCTCACCCACAGATCTGGATTTTTGAGCAGCTGTTCATAGGCGACCAGCTTAATATCCTTCGGCCATAACAGCACTGCGCCGCTCGCAACAAGCGCGTTATTGCTGATCGATGCGGAGAATACGTACACCATCGGATAGACCATCACTATGATAAGCACGACCATGAAACAAACATTAACAATGTCGAACAGTCTGGAGCCTAGGCTCTCCTTTGTTTTCATAGCATCCTCCCCTTACCATAGACTGGTCTCCGAATATTTGCGTACAATACGATTGGCCGCAACGACTAGAACAAAACCGATGATGGATTGAAATAAGCCGACAGCGGTCGCGAAGCTAAAGTCCGCATCGAGAATGCCCCGCCGATATACAAAGGTGTTGATCACATCTGATGTTTCATAATTCATCGAGTTGTAAATGAGCAGTATTTTCTCAAAGCCTGATTCCATGAAGTTGCCGAGATTTAATACGAACAGAATGATCATAACCGGCACCATGCCTATAAATGTAATATGCCGGATTTGCTGCAGTCTGCTCGCTCCATCCATTTTTGAAGCCTCATACAAAGTTGGGTCAACCCCCGCAATTGCAGCCAAATAAAGAATCGTGCCCCAGCCTACCTTCTGCCAAATTTCTGAGCCGACATAGATCGTCCGGAACCATTCCGGCAAGCCGAGAAACATGATGGGCTCTATGCCGAACACTTTAACGAGAAGATGATTCACCACCCCGGTTGTTGGAGACAGGAACGTAACGAGAATGCCGGCAATGACGACAGTGGACAGAAAATGCGGCATGTAGCTAATGTTTTGTACGATGCGCTTAAACCATTTTCCCTTTAGCTCGTTGAACAAAATAGCCAGTATGATTGGCGCAGGGAAATGAAACAACAGATCGTATACATTCAACATGATCGTATTGCGTATAAGCTTCCAAGCATCAGGCGTGACGTAGAAAAACTCGATAAAGTGTCTCAATCCGACGAACTTGCTGCCCAGAATGCCTCTGCCTACAGAGTAATCCTGAAAGGCAATGATAATGCCGTACATCGGCGCATACCTGAAAACGAGATAATATAAAATACCAGGCAGCATTAATAAATAGAGCACCTTATACTTCATTAGCACATAGCCGATCCGAGATAGCTGAGACATTTGCATCCACCACCTCCCTCTCCAATTTTGCAACCTTATAATCAGGTTGATGCCCATACTATACGAGCATTGTCCCTCATCGTAAAGCGTACATCTTTTCGTTCAGAACCTTGATTTACACTGCCTGAAAGACTACCCTTTCACCCCTCCTCTATGCAAAAAAAGAGACTCCAGAAAAAAATGAAGTCGGTTCCCCCTCTATCGCTATTGATGTAAAGTCCGATATTTCGCAGGCGTAATGCCCTCATATCTGCGGAAGGCGCGGATTAAAGAATTTCTCCCCCAATAGCCTACCTTCTCAGCAATCTCGTCCATCTTCAGATCCGTTTCCACTAATAAATGCTTAGCTCTGTTCAGCCTGCATTTTGCAATATACTCCACAAACTTCTCCCCGACCTCTTCCTTGAACGTACGGCTAAAATGTCCGATGGACATATTCGTTAATCCCGCAAAATACTCTATAGACAGCTCCTGATCATAATGTTCATGAATATAGGCGACGATGCTCTGAAACTGCTGGCTTCTGCTTGTCGTTTCTACCGTTCTGAACAGGAAGCCGTGGATTTCCTCGAAGCAGTGCTTCAGCTCCTCCCAGGTCATGCAGCGATTCATCTTCTCGAACAAGCCGGAATAGTACGGCACATTCAGCTCGTTATGCTCCGACTCTACCGCCCTGATCCACGTATTCAGCACATCCGCGCATAAATATTTCATCTGCACAGCAGATGAGTCTCGACGCTTGCCCTCCTCTAGCAGCTCCAGTACAAATAGAAGAAGCTTATCGTACTCTCTTGCCTTATGCTGATTAAGAATCACATTGACATCTTTCACAGATAAAAAAGAATCCCATTGCTGTCTGTCCTGCGATGCTTCCTTTTTGCATATTTCCACAGTCGAGTGCAAGCCTCGATGCTTGAGCATCGATGCCGCATGACTATAGGATAAATGCAGCTCTTCAACCGTGTGAACGGTGCTGCCTACTCCAATTGTCGCTTTAAAATACATACTGTGATTCATGAGCAATCCCTTGATTTGTTCAGCGGTATACTCCGAAACGTTGTGCTGCTGCGAGTCATGCTGAATGATGCATGCCAGCATATCCGGCTTCAGCTGACAGAGCCAGACCAAATTAGGCGCCAGTCTGTGAATGCTGTCCTTCAGCTCTGCGTGCAGAAATGTTTTGGAGGATTCAGACATGAGATCGTACACTGACGGTTCGTAGTGAAAAACGATGCAATAAACGGTTCGCGCCGCGCCGCTGCTGTAGTTGAAGCCGATCTCCTTGGCGTAGTACATAATGGATAAAGAATCGCGGTACTGACCTAGCAATATTTTCGCAACGAACTGCTCCTGAATGATCGGCCGCATACCGTTTACCATCTGAAACAGCTCTTTATTCTCGCTTATAATAAGCTGCGAGCGCTGCTTAATAACCGTGAACTCATCTCTATTATCGCGCTGGTCCAGCCCCGACAGTCGATGCGTTTCCAGCCCCTCTTTAATCTCAGCAATCGGCCGATACCATCGTCTGCTCAAATAATACGAGGCTACTCCGCCAACAAGCAGAAAAAACAGCAGAAACAACCAGCTAACAATCCGAGTGACAGCAACAGGCTTCATTAATGTGCCTAAGTCAATCATGCTGACGTAATACCACGATTCATCGAAGCTGGATTGCGAGAAAGATAAGCCTGTCTTATCCGAAATTGTAAATTGAGAGCCGGTTCTCCCCTCCTGCAGACGTTTCAGCAGCAGCTGTTGATTAATTTCCGACAAGCCTGTCTGCGAGATAATGGCGCCTGTATGGTTAATGATTGCCGTTCCAGTCACCCACTCCTCCGGAATGTAAATTTGCTCCTTCAGCTTGTCGCTATGGACATCGATTATCAGATAGACGTCGGGAGCGGAGGTGTTGAAGGGGTAGCTCATCATAGCAGTTAATGATGCCGGCTCATCGGTGAACGCCATCATTTTTTTGCCGGTTAATGTATTCGACAGCTCCGTGCGGGCGTTAGTATTTAACGGATAGCGGAACGTATAGTAATAAGATTTGTTCGTATAGGTTTCGGCGTCGACAATGAGATCCTCATGGACAAAATAATAATAAGCCTTCTTCACCAACGGCTCGGCTTCCAGCTTTTGAAGCTGTTCCCGAAGCGAATGCAGCAGCTCCGTTCTGCGCTCGTTATCTTCGTTTGCCGCCGCAGAAGTCAGGAGCAGGCTTCGAAGGTTCGAAGTGCTCAGCATATTGATCATATTCGTCTTTAACGACTGAAGGGATGCATCGGTCTGCTCCGAGAATCGGTTCATCATCCCTGTATTAAAGCGTTCAGCGTCCTGCTCAATGATACGGATAACAAGCACATGTGCGAGTATCATCGCCGCAATGACCGGTATAAGAATAAGAACAAAATAGTTCGCGAACAGCCTCCAAAAAATCATAACCGTGCCCCCTGTTCACCCTATATCATGTCTCTAATTCTATTTGTGGGAAAATGAAAAAAGACCGCCGATATTCGGCGGGCAGGACGTGGCGGACGGTTTGGGGCTTATGTACTGCACTTTTTCATCACATTTGGCGCGAGGGCGGTGATTCGGGGTATATGTACTGCACTTTTGCATCACATTTGGCGGGGGGCAGGTTGTTCGGAGCTTATGTACTGCACTTTTACATCACATTCGGCGCGAGGGCGGTGGTTCGGGGTATATGTACTGCACTTTTACATCACATTCGGCGCGAGGTAGGTGATTCGGGGTATATGTACTGCACTTTTACATCACATTCGGCGCGAGGGCGGTGGTTCGGGGTATATGTACTGCACTTTTACATCACATTCGGCGCGAGGGCGGTGATTCGGGGTATATGTACTGCACTTTTGCATCACATTCGGCGCGAGGTAGGTGGTTCAAGGCATATGTACTGCACTTTTACATCACATTCGGCGCGAGGTAGGTGGTTTGATGCTTAGGTACTGTACTTTTGCATCACATTTAGCGCGGAGCAGGTTGTTCGGAGCTTATGTACTGCACTTTTACATCACATTCGGCGCGAGGGCGGGCTATAACAAGTTATGTTACTGATATACAATAAGAGCCTCTCTCCTATCAATCTTCAGATAGGAAAGAGGCTCTAGCTTGTTATACTTTAAATTTTCCTACGGCAGCTCGCAGTTCATTGGCCAGTGAGCGAAGCTGCTCTGAGGAGCTGGCTACCTCTTCTACGGAAGCAAGCTGTTCCTCTGACGCAGCCGCCACCTCCTGCGAATGCGAGGCGGAGTTATGCGCCATACGCTCCAGCTCCACTAGTGATGCGGCAATTTCTTCGCTGCCCGCGGACATTTGCTCCGAGGCCGCCGATACTTCCTGCACCTGCCCTGACACTTCTCTCACCGAGCGGAGGATTGCACGGAATGATTCGCTTGAGGCGTTCGCCAGTTCTGTTCCTGAGCGAGTCTCATTCGCTGAAATGGTTAGAGAGTCGGTAACTTCATGAGACCGAGATCCGATTTCATGAAGAATGCCGGCAATTTCATCCGACGACTGCTTCGACCGCTCAGCAAGCTTTCGAATTTCATGGGCAACAACCGCGAAGCCTTTGCCATGCTCCCCTGCACGCGCCGCTTCGATAGAAGCATTCAAAGCAAGCAGATTCGTCTGATTGGCTACGTCGGATATATGAGAAAGAATATCTCCAATTCGATTGCTGGAATGGTTCAGCTCCCGCATCGCATCAGATGCGCTGAATACATGCTCTTCAATCGTATTCATCTGTTGTACGGTACGCATCATAACTTCCTCGCCTTCCACCGCAAGGCTAGTCGTATCTGCCGCCAGATCCGATACTACCGATGAGGACTCGGCAATTTTCTGAATCCCGATCGTCATCTCCATCATTGCGCGTTGACATTCCTGCGCGCTGACAAGCTGGGTCTCAGCACTTGTCGCGACATTTTGTATCGCTCCTGCGATTTCATTCGTTGCCGCTTCCGTCTGGCCGGCAGTCTCCTTTAGACTTGTAGAAGACTCTGATACTTCACGAGAGGTATGCTCGATATGCGAGGTCAAATCTCTTAGACTTATAATCATTTCGTTAAAAGCTTTCCCCGCCTGACCAATTTCATTGTCCGATTTTACGGGCACCGTTACAGTCAGGTCACCCTGCGCTGCTTCTTTCGCGGTTGCCGCAAGGATGCGGAGCGGACCTACTGCCAAGCGGACCAGCCCTACAACAAGCAGAATAGCAAGCGCAGAAATAAGCGCAGAAATTCCGATGCTTTTCCACATAATCACGTTCAAGCGCGACTCCACTTTGCCGTAGTCATATCCAATTGCGAATATTACCGCTACTTCTCCATCCGTGTCCTTAAGCGGAGCCAAATATGTCATCCATTTTCCGTATTCATCTTTATAAATAGATGTAAGTCCAGACTGCCCTTTCTTCGCATTCTCGAAGACATCTATATAGAAATCGCTGGTTTTATAATCATCTCCCGGCGACATGCCAAGAGTAACCAAGCTTTCACTTATTTGAAGCATACGCAGATGGTTTTCATCATCTTTCTTTGTATGCTCTGTTGTTAAAAAGTAGGCATTAGTAACGAGTTCATCATCGGTTATTGCATTAAGCAATTGCCTGAGCAATTCCATCTCAAACTGCGGAAGTTCCTGCTCCTTTTCTATTGCTGCTGCTACCTTCTGAATAAGGCCTATATTTACTTGCAACTGATCTCTAAGCTTACCGCCAATCTGCTCAAATTCATGATAAAAAGATTGTTTCTGGGTTTCATAGGAAATGAAGTTGACAATCCCTATCAGTACAGTTAAGAGAAGAGACAAGAATATAGAACTGCTAACTACTAGACTCTTTTTATTAAACCACTTTAGCATTGTAGCACCCCTCTGAAGATATACTCGCTGATTAACAAAAGTATGATACACAATAAATGTTAGCTCCGTACAAGACTACTTATTAAAAAAGTGTTAGCAGCTGGCCATGCAAAGCTCGAAACTCATCCTCAAGCATCGACATCATAATCATGTCATGATACTCGCCTTCGAGGAACAGAACGTCCCTCTCCACCCCTTCCCGCTTAAAACCAATCTTCTCGTACACATGAATCGCCCGCGGATTGAAGACATATACGCCTAAATAAATACGATGCAGCTTTAACGTTTCAAAGCCGTATCGAAGCGTGCAAAGCATCGCTTCGGTGCCGTAGCCCTTGCCTCGATGCTGTGTTCCTTGAATTCCAATTCGAATATTCGCGCTGCGGTTCAGAGAATCGATTTCGTTCAGGACCACCTCGCCCAGCAATTCATCTGTCTCCTTCAGCACAATCATCATATCGACACGATCATCGTTCCGCACGGCGATTTTCTTAATCCAAGCGGCAACTTTATCGCGAGGAATATGTTGCTGCGTGCCTGTCAGACGGTTCGACTCGGCATCTTGCAAGAAGGAGTAATAAGCCTCCATATCTGACTCTCTCACATAACGCAGTTTAATCGGACTTCCCTCGGCTTGAAGCTCTGGCAATGGTTTCGTCATTATCGGTTAGTTCCCTTCTATTTTAGTCCTTTTAATAAAGTTCCCTTCTAATGCAGTCGGATGAGTTGGTCTAACGAAGCATAGAATACTTCACTCTAACGAAGAAAATAAGTCCTAACTGCACCTTAATCATCATTTCTAAAATGTAACGAAGAATATTAAAGCTAACTGGCATAATCAGGCCTCTTCAAGCTCTGTTTTGGTTCAATAGGCTATCTAATCTTCGTTAGAATTCACTATTCACTAAAATATACCGCATAGCGTTAAGAATCTTCTTTAGCGGTGAGACTAATCCCTATGCGCAGCAGTGAGGCTAATCCCTATGTGCAGCAGTGAGGCTAATCCCCTGTGCAGCAGTGAAGCTAATAACACATCAGCCTCGCCTTGTCCATCAAGCAATTACGGTCATAAAAAACAATCACATTGTACCATGATGCTTTTTCTGTAAAAATAGTAAGATCAAAAAATATCGGAAGTTGCAGCGCCTTACGCGGACTGAGATGCCTATAAAGAACGGAGAATCAGCTATGGAGTGGACTTGGGAAATCATTATTATCGTAGTAGCAGGCGGCTTTGTTGCAGCATTTGTAGATGCTGTTGTTGGCGGAGGCGGCTTAATCGCCGTTCCGACGCTGCTAGCCGCTGGCTTGCCCCCGCATTTGGCGCTCGGCACGAACAAGCTGGCGGGATCTATGGCATCCTTGACCAGCACGCTTACTTTTATGCGTTCAGGCTATGTAGATTGGCGAATGACGGGAAAGCTTATTCCATTAACGGCAATCGGCGCTGTGAGCGGAGCATTGCTGCTGCAGCAAGTGCCTTCTGACTGGATGCGTCCGCTAATTGTAGTCATGCTGATCGTCGTCACCCTATACACCCTGCTCAAACGTGATTGGGGCGTTATTAGGGGCGAGGCTCGGAAGCTGACAAAGGCGGGTGCGCTCGGTCTCGCTGCAGCAGCGCTGCTGCTTGGCGGGTATGACGGCTTTTTTGGACCGGGAACGGGGTCGTTCTTAATTTTTACCTTTCTGCTGCTGGGGCTCGACTTTGTGCAAGCCGCAGGCAATGCGAAGCTGCTCAATTTCACAAGCAATGTGTCGGCCTTGATCGTATTCCTAGCGCTTGGCCAAGTCGCATTCAGTATTGGTCTGCTGATGGGTGTGTCGATGGTAGCCGGCTCCCTGGCCGGATCGCGTGTAGCGATCCGCCAAGGCTCGCGCTATGTGCGAGTATTATTCGTTACGGTCAGCGTATTGCTGATCACACGGCAAATTTGGACAATGGTGGGGTAAAGGATCCCCTATCGGTCCAAAAAAGCCTTTACTCAGGGTACAATTTACTGCATTATATATCTAATTGATACATATCATAAAGATAGGGTGAGCCCGATGAAGGAGTATAACAATACGACTTATGCAATTCTAGGAATATTAACGACTGATTGCAGGTCAGGCTACGCGATCAAGCAGCTAATCGATCAAAGCTTAAACCATTTTTGGAAGATCAGCTATGGGCAGATTTATCCTACATTAAAATTAATTGTTGAGGAAGGTTTAGCAACCGTTCATACTTCTTCGCATGCGTCAAAGCCAGACCGACATGAGTACTCCCTTACTGCTGAAGGCAAGGAGGTTCTTAAAGGCTGGCTTGAGAGTCCCATTGAACAAATACCGATAGAGCGAAATGAAGTTCTGCTTAAATTATTTTTTGGACGCTATCAATCCCATGAAACGACAGTACAACAACTAAAGGATTATAAGCACAAATTAGAAGCACGCTATCAAACCTATCTTAGCATTGAACAATCTATCACCCTTAACCTTGCTAATGATCATGCAGATGATGCTAGGTATTGGCTGTTTACTTTGGACTACGGCAAAAGAATCACAAAGGCAGCTATCGATTGGTGTACATCTGCCCTTGAGAAAATTTGAAATGGGAGTAATCGAAATGGCCAAACAGATTTTTCCGGGTCGCTACACAACAGAGAATACAGACAATCTCGTAGTTTTTCTTATTGGTATGCGAATTAACAAACGTCTTGCGATACACAAGTGGCTTCCTGTATTTCTCGCTATGCCTGGAATGATAAGAGAGCTTTATATGAACAAGGATCAGCTAGGCTTTTTATCGATGGAAAGCTATTTTGGATTAAGGACAACCGTTATGATTCAATATTGGCGTTCTACTGAAGACCTGCTCGCTTATGCCAAAAACGAGAAGCATTTGACAGCGTGGAAGAACTTTAATAAGAAAGTTGGAAATAATGACGCTGTAGGCATTTATCATGAAACGTATGAGATAAAACAAGGCAATTACGAATCCATTTACGGGAATATGCCTTTGTATGGCTTAGGCAAGGCCATGAAACATATTCCTGTTGCCTCAGAACGCAACTCCGCCCGAAAACGTCTTAACAGCACAGACTTGAGCACAATACCTCCCGCTAGTAAATAGTTGTAGCCTAACACATAAAAAGATCGCCCTCCTCAGTCGGTTAGACTGCATAGTTGGCGATCTTTATAAAATGGCACCTGCTGTTCTCTTACATTTGCACCAGCAGCAATATAATCGATGATAGGCCAAAGCAGGTGCTTATTAAGCACAAGAACATAAGAGTCTGCTTATGGTTGAGTCCTGCCCGCAGTAATCGATAGTGGGCTTGACTCGCATCAGCCTGATAGATGGCCTTGCCCTGTATGAACCTCTTGACGACAACAAATAAATTATCAAAAATAGGGACGCCCAGCGCCAATATTGGGATAAAGAGCGAAAGCACAGTTGCCTGCTTAAAAGCTCCGTCCAATGCAATAACAGCTAGAACAAACCCAAGAAACGTCGCTCCGGCGTCGCCCATAAATATTTTGGCCGGCGGCTTGTTGTACCGCAAGTACGCTAATGCAGCCCCCACCAAAATGATAGCCATAATCGCGGAGTTGGATTGTCCCATCGCCAGTGCCACTACGAACAAAGTTATAGCCGATATAGCTGATAACCCGCCTGCCAATCCATCCAAGCCATCCGAAAAATTGATTACCGTCGTTACACCGAAAATCCATAATATCGTCAACACAAATTGCAAAATAACGGGCAGCATCACATACTCGCCTGAAAAAGGATTAACAAAGCCGGTAAATACAATCCCCGATGCGTATACAAGAACTGCAGCCAAAACTTGTACGATCAGCTTAGGCAGCGCAGGAAAATCCTTGCCCTTCGTTTTATACCAGTCATCCAAAGTACCAATGACGAGCAGCAATATTCCGCCTAAAAATATAGCCCCTGTCTGCCATGAAAAATCTCTGGCAATGATCAAATAAGCAATGAAAAAACCAATAAATATCGCATAGCTGGCCGTAAGCGGTATAGGCTGACGGTGAAGCTTCCGCTCGACATCTTGTCTAGGCTTGTCCACAAAATCAATTTTATAGGCTAGCTTGCTGAATGGAGGAATCAATACGAGTACAATTATGAACGACAGCATAAAAGCAGCAAAATAAAGAATAATATTCACCCGCCATATCCATTTTACATAACATCCATAATTATACAAAATTACTCGCATTCTGTCGACTTTTAATGATTACCCTTTTAATCACTAAGAGTGTTGTTTGTGTTGAACAGTTGATCAACTCTTCCAAACATTGCTATTTTTATAGAGTTTGATTATACTTTATCCACTATAAAATCACACATTTCTACCGAGGAGGGATCATATTCCGATGAATTTAGCCGTCAAATTAATGCGACACTTCAAAGACCGCGATACCCAACTTAAGCTGAAAGGCTATCGGGACAAAGCGGAGCTCATCCGTAACCGGAGTTTGGGAACATGGGATAATAATCGACTGCAAGCGGAATCCCTTCGGCTGAAAAGGGAAGCAAAATCGGGTACGCCTTTGGACGAGCTGCTTGTCGATGCCTATGCGCTAGTCTGCGAGGCAGCGAAGAGAACGCTTGGATTACAGCCCTACGATGTCCAGATCATGGCTGCCATCGCACTGCACGAAAGATTTTTGATCGAGCAGCATACCGGCGAAGGAAAAACGCTCTCTGCTGTTATGCCTGCTTATCTAAATGCGTTAGCCAGCGAAGGCGTACATGTGCTGACTTTTAACGATTATTTGGCAAATCGAGATGCAAATTGGATGGGCCCGATCTATCGTTTCCTCGGGTTAACGGTAAGCGCGGTTCAAGCGGGTATGCGCTTGTCCGAGAAACGGGAAGCGTACGCCGCGGATATAACCTATGTTACGGCCAAAGAGGCGGGATTCGATTATTTGCGCGATACGATCGCTCTAGACGAAGTCGACACCGTGCATCGCCCCTTCCACTACGTCATCGTCGACGAAGCGGATTCACTGCTTCTTGACGAAGCGCGGGTGCCGCTGGTCATCGCAGGTGAAGCGGGCTCTTCCGGCACCGACGAAAGTCGTTTTGCAGAAGTGGCCCGGCAGCTCCAGCAAGATGATCATTACGACTTCGATGAATTCAAGCGAAACGTTTATTTAAGCGAAGCAGGCTCAGCGAAAGCGGAATCGCTGCTGGGGTGCGGTAATTTGTACGAAAGCCATAACAGCCATTTGTTAATGTCATTAAATTGTGCACTGCATGCGGAATTACTATTGAAGAAAGACGTCGACTACATCATCCGGGAAGGTAAAATTGAACTAATCGATGAATATACCGGCCGCGTAGCGGAGAACAGGCATTTGCCGGACGGGCTGCAAGCTGCGCTTTCGGCCAAAGAAGGGCTGCAATTGAAAGCTGGCGGGAGAATTCTCGGTACAATCACTCTTCAACACTTCCTTAGCCTATATCCAAAGATTTGCGGAATGACGGCTACCGCACACGTATCCGCAATTGAATTCGAAAATATATATAATCTGCAGGTCTTGCAAATTCCGCCGAACCGGCCAAACATGCGGATCGACCATCCGCACCGGATTTATACCCATAAAGAAGCCAAACTTAAGGCGCTTGTACAAGAAATCTTGTCCGTCCATACAACGGGACGTCCGATTCTCATTGGTACGTCAAGCGTCGAGGAGTCCGATATGCTGGCCGAGGCGCTAGCGGCTGCTGGCGTGCCTTGCCATGTTCTGAATGCGAAAAACGACGCAGAAGAAGCAGAGATCATCGCCAAAGCGGGAGAACTTGGCGCCGTAACGGTCTCAACGAATATGGCGGGACGCGGCGTCGATATTCGGCTCGGCGGCGGCAACTCCGCTCAAGCAGAAGTTGTCGCCAAGCTGGGCGGCTTGTATGTGATTGGTACGCATATGCACCAAAGCGTACGGATCGACAACCAACTGCGCGGACGTTCTGGCCGCCAAGGCGACCCGGGAGCCTCTGTATTTTTCGTAAGCTTGGAAGACGAGTTATTGCTTAAGTTCGGCATCAATAAAGCTGTACACGATCTTAGGCAGGATGAGGCTCTCGAAGAGTCGGTGCTCCGCAGCAAAATTGAGCATATTCAGCGCGTAATTATGGGCCAAAACTTCCATCTCCGTCAGGAACTGAACTCTTATTCAGATATGGTGGAAGAACAGAGGCGAATGCTATACGAGGAGCGGCTCGGAATTTTGAAACGCGAGATTCCGATGAGCCCTTCGGAGCAGCGGGTACGGCTTTATTACATCGATAAGTTCTGGGCTGACCATCTGGAATACGTTTCTTATATTCGCGAAAGCATCCATTTGACGAGCCTTGCTAACCGTAATCCAATCGACGAATTTCATACGCAAATCATCCAAGCATTCGAGCAAATACCAGCTAAAATAAATAGAGAATCGGCGAATATGCTCGTAAAGCTTGGAGGTTCAAATGATCCGGCGATGTGGGAAAAGTTCGGGCTGAAGACCCCTACTTCCACTTGGACTTATATCATCAGCGATCAATATTTGCAATACTTGCAGAATCCCGGTTCATGGGGTCCAGGAACGATAATCGCTTTTTGGTTACGCAACATTTTGAGGCCAACATTCGGGTGGTCAAAATTTTGAGGCGTAGACCCATCTAACGCTCTAGCTGGGAGACTGACTCGACTTCGTGTTGAATGCAGGGCAAAAAAATACACCGCCTGGAATGTAGACCAAGGGCATGAACGGCTCCAACGTCCCTGCCCCTTGCACGTCAGAAAGCTGCGGCAACTGCTCAAACAAGTACGTGAAATACCGGAATGGGTGTAGTCAGCCTAATGAAAGAATTGCAAGTAATAGCCTAATATTTTTGTTTCTATCATTTCTCATTTCACTATCCCCCGCCGCAACAAATCGAAGGCCTGTAGATACCCTAGCCATATGAGTGCCAGCCCCATCGGAACTGCCAAAATACGATCGAGTGGATGAGGAATAATGGCAGCGGAAAATGTGACCACAGCCCCAAAAGCAAGAAGAACAGCTGCCGGACGCGGCACAATGCCTGCGCGGAATAACGAAATGCCAAACAGCACTCCACCAAGCGCATACATCACTCCGGCTATTGCCGCCAGCATGGGCAGGACTCCTAGGTCAACCTCGCTGGCAGTTCCGCCAAAAATCCCTACGACACCCTCAACATACTGCGGAGCGTTGGTCGTAAGCTGAGGCAATATAACGGCTTCAACGAAACTAAAGGCAATAGAGATGAGCCAAAACAGACTGAAGATGATGAATCCGATCAGGCCTGCCCAGCCTGCTTCTTTCACTTGTCGTAGATAGATTCCTAAAAGGCCTATTAGGCTGAACAAAGACATTCCCATCGTCAACCATGCTACAAGCCTCCATGAATTCGTGTCGACCGAAGAGATATGCTCTGATGGGTGAATCAACTGAATGATGATATAGAGCATGCCTGCCGCTATGGCTAATACGCCTGAACAACGGATAATCCCCGCTGCCGTTACTTTCCCTTTTATCTTTGTTGCCTCCATTCGCTCTCGATCCCTTCTTTTTGGTATGGCATCAGATTATCAAATAGAAGTGTATATTTACTTTTCAAATCTTGCTGTAATGCTGTAATATAGAACGTAACTAAAACCGCCTAATACCTGTTAAGGAGCGACTATGGACCATCATCAAATTGTTGAAGAAACACTTCTGTATGTCGAGGACCATTTGCACCAACCCTTGGCGCTGGACGACATAGCCGTTGCCTTTCACATGTCCAAATACTATATTCATAGACTGTTCTCCGCTATGATGGGGTGTTCGTTGAGTCAATACATCTTAGCTCGAAGGTTAAATGCATCCCTAAGCCTGATTCAAAACAAGTCATTGTCACTTACAGACATCGCTTATCAGCTAAGCTTTGGCACACAAGCCTCTTTTACCCGAGCTTTCAAACGTCAGTACGGTATAGCACCCAGTGTGTATAGAGCAGAGAACCTCCCTATACCAATTGAACCTCTTCCTTCGGTCGTTAGGAGGTCCGTTAAAAATATAAACGGCGATATTGTAGCGGATTTTACCCTAACGGAGATGGAAACCATTAAGGTGAGCGGCATTGCCTTCGAAGTGGATTTGGCTGGCGATTACAAGTCGAGGATTCGTTCTCATGCCAACATGCTGCTTGAGCGCTTGGATGAGAACGTGAACGGATCGTGTTATGTGATTTATTCGAACTGCCAACCGAACTCCACCCGGTTCAAGGTATTATTCGGGATACCACAGGCAGTGAACATTAATGAACCGTTTTATTTTACGGTGGATGTGCCGCAGCTTTTTTGTGCCCGATTCACGTACTTTGGAGATATTCTTGACATTGGGGATGTGCTGAAAAGTGACTATGCCCGTTTTCTGAAAATTACAAGGCAAGAAACAGAGGACATAACCATTGAACTCATTCAAGTTTTTGATGATATTCACAATCTCGATTCGTCCTACCATGTCTATGCACCAATTAAAAAGCTGGCAATGGACGAGGAGATTTGATGGCCGCTGCTTATTTCAATTCTTCTATTTCGTGTATAACAGTGAAACCCAAAGAGGGCCGCAACAGCCTACCCGCCGGTAACCTGTCACAGCCCCTAAACCCGCGTCCGACGCGGCCTCTCGGCTCTTACTCTTCCCCCGTCGCAACCGGATTCTCGCTATAAGAAATCCAATCACTCCAGCTGCCTGCATACAGCTTCACATTGCCAAAGCCCGCTTCCTTCAGCGCCAGCACATTGGGCGTTGCTGAGATGCCCGAACCGCAGTAGACGATTATTTCATCATGGTCGGCTACTGCGGCGAACCGCTCTCGCAGCTGCTCCGGCGATTTCCAACTACCGTTCTCTTGCAGTGCGTCCTTCCAGAAGTAGTGGCGGGCGCCTGGAATATGTCCAGCTACTGGATCGAATGGCGCCTCCAAGCCAAGAAACTGGCTCGCATCGCGTGAATCAATAAGCAGCGCATTCCGTTCCTCATTTATAACCGCCCGCACATCGTCTACATCCACAAGCAGCCCCGACCGAGGGGCAGACTCGAATATCCGGGTCTCAATGACCGGCAGCTTCTGCGTTACAGGCAATCCGTCTGCAACCCAAGCATCATAACCCCCATCCAGCACATAGACTTGATCATGCCCCAAATAATGCAGCACCCACCATAAACGGGATGCCGCTGGCCCGTTGCCGTCCCCGTAAACGACCACTGCCGTAGTGCGGTCGATTCCCAGCCAGCCGAACAGCTCCGACAGTCGTTCAACCATAGGCAATGGGCTTCTGCCTCCATGCTCCCTCGGCGGGTCTGTGAGATCCTTTTTGAAATCGACGAAAACAGCACCCGGTAAATGCCCTCTCTCATAGGCAGATCTTCCGTATCCCGTATCCTCTGGCGAAAAACGAACATCCGCAAGTACAATTTTCTTCCCAGCAGCAAGCCGAGCTTTTAGCTCTCCAACCGAAATTATAGCGGACGACATTACTTTTCCCCCTAAATAGTAAATTCTAAATCTTCCTCCGTCTTCACTTCATAAATAGCAGCATAAATATCGGTTTGAATTCTCAGCAGCTCAACATCATCGCGCTTGCGCGGACGCTTGTTCGGCACCTTGAACATTTGATTGATCCGGCCAGGCCTTGGCGACAGCAGAATAACCCTATCGCCTAAAAACACCGCTTCTGACACGTCATGAGTAACAAATATAACCGTTTTCTTCTCCGCTTCCCATATTTTCAGGAGGTCATCCTGAAGCTGCAGCCGAGTTAGATGGTCAACTGCGCCGAACGGCTCATCCATCAACAGCACCTCAGGACTATTGGCCAATGCCCGAGCAAGTCCCGCTCGCTGCTTCATCCCCCCTGACAGATGGTGAGGATATTTATGCTCAAAGCCCTGCAGTCCTACCATATCCAGATACTTTTGCGACATCGTTCTTCTATCTGACTTAGATACGCCCCTAAGCTCTAAGCCAAGCTCAACATTCTGCCCTACGGTGCGCCAAGGATACAGCGAAGGGTCTTGAAAGACGACCCCGCGCTCGATCCCCGTCCCCTGCAGCTTCCTTCCGTCAATCTTTACTTCACCAGCTGTAGGCAACTGCAGGCCAGCCAGTATTTCCAGCAGCGTGCTTTTTCCACAGCCGCTTGGCCCCAGGATGCTCAGAAACTCCCCATCCTCGACTGTCAGGTTAATATTTTTCAACGTTTCAACTGGCACAGCGCCGCTATATATTTTCGATACATCCTTAATCGTAAAGCCTGCCATATAATCACCTCGCTGCCCGCTTACTTTGAAGGTATGAAGCGCAGGTCAAGTATTTTCTCCGTATCGTAGATCTGGTCCTGGAAGCCCAAATCGACTTGAATTTGCTGTGTTTCTTGAAGTGACGACAGATCGACATCCGGGTTATTCTCCCACAGCACCATCTCGCGCTCAAACGCACTGTCCACCGCTTTTTCATCTATTTTGACGTTTTGCAAAAAATAAGCTTTGTACTCATCGAGATTATTCTTCGCATATTCCTGGGATTTGAAGTAGGCGCGCAACAGCTTCTCGATCAGCTCGGGATGCTCCTCAATGAAATCCACCCGCGATGCCAAAACACCCGTATGGAAATTCGGTAAGTAGTCCCAACCCTTAGCCAGCACTTTCCCTTGACCAGTCGTTTCCACGAGCGATGCGAACGGCTCATGTATAATGGTCGCATCCACTTGACCGGAGGTTAGGCTGGCAAAGGCCGCATCCTGCGCGCCATTGGCGACATAGGACACATCATTCTTGCTAAGGCCATGCTCCTTCAAAATAATCTGCGTGTAGACGTCCAGCCCGCTTCCAAAACTGCCTGCGCCTACTATTTTCCCCTTCAGCTCCTCAATGCTGTTCACATCCTGCCCTGCTATCAGATAGAACGGTCCCTTCGTGCGAAACAGCGAGGAAACGATTCTGATTGGCGCGCCCTTGCCAGCTGCAATAATAGCATTTGTAGTCGGCATATCGGCAATATCAATGTCCTTGCTCGTCAGCCCTTCGACTGCATTCTTGGTCGTAACGAACTCTACATTGAGCCCTTCTTCCTCAAAAAAACCTTTCTCTGCTCCAAAGCTAACCGCGAGCCCGCTAATGCCGGTAAGCGGCGCATACCGAATTTTCTGAAGCTTCTGTGACTCGGGCGCCGAAGCCTGCTGTACATCCTTGTTATTATCATTAGCGTCAGCCGAGCATCCCGTCAGTAGAATTACTGCTGCAGCTAGGCCGGACAGCCCTTTTATAATCCAGCGTGTCTTAATCATCTATCCCATCACCTCTGTGTTTTATAGGTCTTAACTGGTTACTCAGACTAAGAAGACTTCCATTTCAATACAACCCTCTTCTCTAGCAAATCAATGAAAGTGATAATAAGTACAGATACCACGGTAACGACCGTAATAATGGCAAATGCTTTCGCCGTATCATATAAAGAGGTTGCTTGAACGAGCAAATTGCCTAAACCGTCCTTGGAGGCTATCATTTCTCCGAACAATGCGCCCACAAGCCCAGTCGCTGCCGACAGTCGCAGAGCCACAAATATGGTAGGAGCAGCCGAGGGAAAAATCACCTTCGTAATCGTCTGAAATTTCGAAGCCTCGAATACGCAGGCTACCTTAAGATGATTGTCCGCCGTCTGCTTAATGCCAGTAATCGTATTGAACGCGATGGTGAAATAACAAAAAAGGAATACGATCGCGATCTTGTTCGACAGTCCAATGCCCAGCCATAGCATGAGCAAAGGAATGATCGTCACCTTCGGAATGGCCAGCAGCGCGGATAAATACGGTTTGAAGAATGCCTCTGCATGAGGAACCAATACAAGAAGTATGCCTGTTCCGATGCCTGCGGCAGCGGAAAGCGCATATCCCGCACCAAACTCCACTAGAGTAACCAACAAATGATGAAACACTTCTCCATTCGAGAACAGCTTCACAAGCTCATCACCTACAGCTGTCGGCCTAGGCAAATACAAGCTGTTAATAATCTGAGCACCTACTAAAACTTCAATTACCCCGAGAATTAAGAGTAAAAGCGCAATCTGCCCTGCCGTTATTCGCCATTGATAGCGGGTTGTTCTCTCGATGCCCATTTGCTATCCCCCACCTCCTATATGCATTTCAATGTCGGTCAGCATCATTGCTTGGCACCCTGCAAAACAGTGCTCTGCGCGAATCGATTATCCGGACGCGACAATCCAAAATGCTCGCGGAACGTACTGCCCTCATAATCCGTGCGGAACAATCCTCGGCGCTGAAGCACCGGTACTACGTAATCCACGAAATGATCCAAGCCTCCAGGCATATAAGGAGGGCATATATTGAAGCCGTCAGCCGCTTCTTGGAGAAACCATTCCTCCATCTGGTCTGCTATTTGCTCCGGATTGCCTACAATAAGCAAATGTCCTCTTGCCGTTGCCGCAAAATAATAAAACAGATCCCGCACCGTAATATCCTCATGTCCGGCTGCCCGCTGTGCCAGCGCAGCCAGTTGCTTTGCTCTATCGCCTGGCAGGCTTGAGAGTGCCAGATCCGGCAGCGGTCCATCGAGCTCATACCCGGTCAAATCAATGCCAATACGCTTCGACAGAGCTGTTAAATCGAAGTCAGTCACAAGCAATTCGCTAAGCTCACGGTATTTCGCACGTGCCTCATCCTCTGTTCGGCCAACGAGCGGCACCAAGCCAGGCATAATAAACAGCTCGCTTGGCTTACGCCCGTGCTTGGCAAGCTTGCTCTTAATGCCGGCATAGAACCGCTTTGCCTCCTCCAGTACAATCTCTCCAGTAAAGACAGCGCTGGAGAATCGTGCGCCCAGCTCTTGGCTTCTATCGGATGTGCCTGCCGAGAGCAGAGGGATCTGACCCTGCGGCGGCCTTGCGACATTAAGCGGACCTGCAACCTGAAACTGCTCGCCTTTATGATTAATGGCATGAACCTTGCTTTTGTCCACGAACTGCCCAGTCTCTTTATTTCGAATGAAAGCATTATCCTCCCAGGAATCCCACAGCTCCTTCACTACAGCAACGAATTCATCCGCATAGTCATAGCGTTTAGCGTTATCCCAGTGCTTCTCTCGACTAAAGTTCAGTGCTGCGCGAGTGTCCGCTCCAGTAACGACGTTCCAAGCAAGCCTCCCGCCGCTCAAATAATCGAGAGAAGCGGTCATGCGGGCCACATGATAAGGCTCTGCATAAGTCGTGTTCACCGTTACGATCAGTCCGATTTTGTCAGTCACAGCTGCAAGATAAGAAAGCATCGTGAACGGCTCCAGCCGCACCATTTGCGATGGAAAGGTATGCTGCTCCTCCGCACTGGAGGCCAGCCTATCCCCCAGAAAGAAGAAATCAAACTTTCCTTCCTCCAGTTTGGCTGCCACCCTCTGCAAAAACTTAGGATCAAACGCCCCATCAGTAATCGCTTCAGGCAATCTCCATCCAGCCGGATGATAGCCAGTTGCAAATAAAAATAGTCCAAGATGCAGCTTACGTTTGTTTTCACTCATAAAAGCGCCCTCCTCCAAAATCATGATTAAATGTTATCCTTGTATTGCATTCATTGTTAGACGAGTAATCCAAGCCGTCTAGAAACGTTATCGATTTCAGCCAGCTCCTCCGATGTCAGCCGCTGATCTGCATACTGCAGTGTACTGCGAAGCTGCTCAGACTTGGATGCGCCAACTATCGCCGACGATATATACGAGTGGCTTAGCACCCATGCTAATGCATATTGCGCCAGCGTCCAGCCGCGAGCCTCGGCAAGCGGGGCAAGCGCATCTACGAGTTCGAACGCCGGGTTTCCTTGCAGCAGAAGCTCCAGCTTCTTCTCACCGGCAGCCAGCCTTGATTCTATCGGCGGCGTCTCGCCTGCCCGATACTTCCCTGTCAATATCCCCCTTCCTAACGGACTGTACGTAATGATGCCAACATGATCAGCTTGCGCGAAAGGTACAAGCTCACGCTCAATTCCTCTTGTTATTAAGCTGTATTCCGGCTGAACACTCTCGAACCGCTGAAATCCATGCAGAGCGCTGACTCCAAGCGCCTTAGCCAACTGCCATGCAGCATAATTAGAGCATCCGATATATCTGACCTTTCCCTGCTTTACTACATCATCGAGCGCACGAAGCGTTTCTTCGATCGGTGTTTCAGGATCGAATCCATGCACCTGATACAAGTCCACATGGTCGGTTTGCAGCCGTCTAAGACTGTTATCCAACGCCCGATATATGTGGTAGCGGCTTTGTCCCGCATCATTAACTCCATAGCCAACGCGAGCATGAAGCTTCGTCGCAAGCAGTACTTGGTCTCTGCGCCCTTTCAGCAATCTGCCGAGTATAGCTTCAGCCTCCCCAAGCTGCGTTAAATCGCCGGTATCCATTCCTCTGCCATATACATCCGCAGAGTCTATCAGATTAATGCCTCCATCCAATGCTGTATCTAGCACCTCAGCAGACGCCTTCTCATTAATCCATCTTCCGAACGCCATCGTGCCCAGACTAACCTCGGATACCTTAAGTCCGGTTCTTCCTAATTTACGGTATTTCATGCGGTTAACCACTCCTTGTTATGAACGAAAATAGGACAGCCAGAAAGACGCTTATAGCTTACAAGCGTCTCTCCGGCTGTCCGGTAGAGATATACTATATTTTTCCGATCTGATAAGTAGGATAATAACATCTGCTAATACGATTTGCAACTACAATTTGCAAACTATACCCAGTTTGACTCCACACGCTTACATATGGTAAGTTAGTTTAGAAAGGTTAATAGTTCTAAATACAGCTGAGGAGGCATTTGCATAATGAGTACGGGAACAACGAAGTTATCCATACCTGAAGTTATGAAAGCGAGAAAGTCGGTCAGAGTGTATGATTCCGACTTTAAAATATCGAGAGAAGAAATCGAGGAAATACTGACGCTCGCTACCTCGGCTCCATCATCCAGCAATCTGCAATCCTGGAGTTTTATCGTGTTCCAGGACCAGGATGTAAAGAAAGAGCTGAGAGCAATCGCCAATAACCAAGCGCAGGTCGAAGAGGCCTCTGCTGTTATTGCCGTCCTAGGCAATCTGGAAGCGTATAAGCAGGTAGAACAGATATACACGCAAGCCGTCGAAGAAGGCTATATGGATGAAGCGACTAAAGATCGTGTAGTTGCCAATACAATGACCATGTATTCAAACGCTCCTGATGCGATTCGAATGAATATCGCTTCCTTCGACGCTGGTCTCGTTTCTATGCAGTTGATGCTAGCCGCTAAAGATAAAGGCTATGATACTGTAACGATGGGCGGATTTGACAAAGCGAAATTCACCGAGAGATTTCAATTACCTGGCCACCTCTTCCCAATCGTACTGATTTCTCTAGGCAAAGCAGCAGCTCCAGCAAGAGAATCTACTCGTCTGCCGCTTGAAGCTGTAACTAAATTTATATAAAACAAACGAAATAGACCGATCGCCTTCTACAGGCACGGTCTATTTTTCCCCATAATCACATAATTCACTCCGGATGAGCCTTGATTATCGGCTATTCGCCTTTCTTCACGACTTCCCCTCGTACTGGTGCCAATCCGTCACTCCAATTGATATTTAGTGAGCGGGTCTTGAACAAGTCCGTGCCGTCAGATACCTGGTAATGGAGATGCGGCTCGCTGGAATTGCCGGAATTGCCGAGCAGTCCAATTACCTCTCCACGCTCCACATTGTCGCCAGGCTGTTTCGTTACCGATCCCTTCTTCAAGTGAGCAAGGAAGCTGTATTCACCGCCTCCATGATCGATAACAACCAGATTGCCGGCAGGCTCCTTCTGATTCATAACACCGACTGGCGCATTGTCCTCGATGTCGTTGACAACTGCTGCAACAACGCCTTCCGCAGGAGCCAGAATCGGCTTACCAAAAGCGTAGTAGCTTTCATTTTTCAATGGATCGCCATTGTAGGTGCTGCCTTCCTTTGCCTGAACAAAATCGTAGGAATAGCGCTGGCTCTCATGCTCGTAATGATAATTCAACAGCACATTACTGCCGCCCCAATAAACGAGCCACTCCCCTTCGAACGGAAGATCAAAAACCGTCTCTGTACGCTTGTTATCCGTCTCCGGGAACGACTCCAAGCCTAATATTTGAAGCCCTTGAATGGTTCCATGCTCATTGAACACCCCGAATATTCCTCTCTCTCCTATGCTGTCCTGCCATACCCGTTGTTCAGATCCATTCAATGTAAGAGTGGATAATAATTCGAATTCGTCTACGCCTGTCGTAAACTCTGTTAGCATCCCAGTCAGATCCTCTTCACTGATCTGCTCTTTAAAGCTATCACTGAACTGTCCATATATTCGACTGTATTCGCCTGTGAGCATCACTTGCCCCAGCTCCGCTGGCTTGAATGCTGCTGCTTGACCCGCTGTCTCCGTCTGTGAGGACTCTTGTCCTGCCTGTTGTCCGTTCGTCATATTCTCGTCCTTCCCTCCTCCGCATCCTGTAATGACTGCCAGTATAACACCAGCTGCCAGCAAACCTTTGCCGTATTGTGCTGCTCTCCCAATCCCTTTAAGCTCTATCTCTCTCATCTTGCCAGCCTCCCATGCTATCGTCTATCTGTCCTCTTCAGTGTACCAACCTTGTTTTATTTCCAGAATAACGGAGCATTAACGATAGCTTAAATATATATCCGCTAATCTGCGGTCAATCGCTGCGCGAATTAAGGTTCCGTTAAGACTTCGGTCAGCTCCAGCAAAATAAATTGTGCTATGATGAAAATCAAGCCCCAGCTAGAGAGGAGATATAGAGTAATGACGACGAAAGCTTCCATTCTGCTCGTTGATGACGAGCAGTCTATTATAGAGCTACTTCAGACCGTCCTTCACAAAGAAGGCTACACAAATGTCGACGCGGTTCATTCAGCCGAAGCGGCGCTTGAGGCATGCAAAGAGAAAACCTATGATCTAATCGTGCTTGACGTTATGCTGCCGGGACGAAGCGGCATTGAAATTTGTCCTTTTTTACGAGAGACAACTAACGCTCCTATTCTATTCCTCACTGCTAGAATTTCGGATTTCGACAAGCTGACCGGCTTCGCTGTAGGAGGAGACGATTATATAACGAAGCCCTTCAATCCTTTAGAGGTTGTAGCCCGGATCCAATCCCAGCTGCGCCGATATTTATCAACGACAAATCTAATAAACACATCGCTGGCACAAGGCAGCACTCCCTCTGTTATTTACGACTATGGAAGATTCCAAGTGGACGAGACGGCCGGTGAGCTGATTGTGAACGGAGAGGCTGTCACCTGCCCCGCGCTTGTATTTCAACTGTTGCTGTTCCTATGTAAGCATCCAAATCGCGTATTTAGCAAAAGCGAGCTGTACGAGGCAGTGTGGGGAGAAGACGCGCTGCATGACGACAATACCGTAATGGTACATATCCATCGCATTCGCGAGCGTATTGAGGAGGACATTTCCAGTCCAAGATTTTTGCTCAATGTAAGAGGAATGGGCTATAAGCTAGTCCAGTTAAAGCAAAGGAGCTATACGATTCTATGAGTATAAAACGCAAGCTGACGCTGCGCTTTTCCTTTCAGCTCGCCATCGCAGGCGTTATTGTGCTCATCATGGCTGCTGCATGCGTGCTTTGGATGCTCCAGCGATTTTCAGACATTCAAATGTCGCACTCCTTCGCCACTATTGGATTGGAAAGACTTGTTGAGTCCGCTGCACTGGAAGCAGACGGCTTTCATTTCGACACCTTATTGCTGGAGCAGGTTAAAAACAACAACGGCTGGCTGCAAAGTCTAGATGAGCATGGCAAGGTGCATTATGCCTACAATACGCCGCCTGATGTACCTAATAATTATGCGCCGGGTGAGCTCATCGGCTACTGGTCCGGCACGATGCCATTCCCTTATGATGTTTACTTATGGATACAAGAGAAGGACGGAAAGCTATTTACCCTCATATACGGCGCAGTAAGCGAGCTGCAGCCATTACTTGCAGAAGTTAGCAGCTCTGAGGCAGTAATCGTGAACGGAGAGCTGGAGCTGCCTGAGCGAGCAGCGAGCAAAGTCGCTCAGCTTGGCGGCTTCGTGCAGCTATTGGATGCGGACGGCGTTGAGCTCGCCTCCTACAACGCACCCGCTTCCGCGCCGAAGCAATATACGAACCAGGAGCTTGCTATCCGCACGATGTACAGCGAAAGATATGAGTATCGCTTGACCACATCGTATGACGCCGCAACAAGCAATACTTGGATTGTCGGTCTGCCTTTCAACGCAGCGGCGAGCACAGGCGATGGCGGACTGCTTCCCGCAGAGCTGCAAGTGCTTGTAGTCGGTGGAGCGGCGATGTTCCTTGCTATGCTGACTGTATTCATTCTGCTTGCGATATGGAATGCCCATCGTTTTGGGGCGCCGATGCTTCATATGCTGGCTTGGCTTGATCAGCTTGGCAATGCGGCTTACGAGGAGCCTAGAAACCGCAAAGGCATTCAGCGCAGCCGAACACGCTCTGGCAAATGGAAGCGGCGTTACCGCATGTTCGCCGATGTAATGGATTCGCTCGACAAGCTGTCCAAGACGCTGAAACGGGATGAAGCTATGCGCCATGAGACGAATAAGCTGCGCGAGGAATGGATAGCGGGCATCACCCATGATCTGAAGACGCCGCTATCCTCTATAAAGGGCTATGCGCATATGCTGGCTGAGCCAAAATATGAATGGTCAGCGGAGGAGATTCGCAAATTCTCGGGACATATGCTCGATAAGTCAGCTCATATGGACAATCTCATCAATGATCTCGCTCTCGCCTACAGGCTAAAATCAGGCATCGCGCCGCCCGAATCGGAAGCGCTGGAGTTGAGTGAATGGATGAAGACGCTGCTGACTCGCCTGTCAGAAGATCCTGCGTATGCCAAAAGCTCGGTCGTCTTTCAACCCGCCAGCCAAGCGGCTGTCATATGCCTTTACGCGCCATGGCTTGAGAGAGTCGTCAACAATCTCGTCGCGAACGCTCTGCTTCATAATCCGGCCGGAACGGTTCTATCCGTAGACTTGAAGCTGGACGACAGCCTCAATCAGATCACGCTGACTTTCGCCGACAACGGAAATGGCATGGATGAGCATACGCTTAATACGCTGTTCGATCGCTATTATCGCGGCACGAATACCTCCGCGCCTCCGAGCGGCTCCGGACTTGGGATGGCGATTACGAAGGAGCTGGTTGAAGCCATGGGAGGGAAAATCGACGTAGAAACGGCAATCGGGGCTGGTACGACAATTCAATTAGTTTTCAAGCTATAAAAAATAACCCCATTCCAATTAAGTTCTTACGGACCTGAGGGACGTTATATTGGATACAACGATGCTTTTAGAAAACTCGCGGACCACAGCTGCGTTATTTATACCTTATCGAAGCCAAACGGGAGGCAATGCCCGCAATAAGGTCATCTGTGTCCGCTTGTTCTCCAAATTTGCTGATTTAACGAAATAAGATCATCTGAGTCCGGTAGAGACACAACTTGCAACTTTTTTCCTTATACATATTGACGTAGTTAGATCGGTGACTTATAATTCAGTTATTAGATAATTATCTAAATATCTATAATAATAAGGAGGCTATCCGACAGCATGACCATTAACGATACCTTCAAGGCTCTTGCAGACCCGACCCGGCGTAAAATATTGGATCTGCTGAAGGAGCGCGACTTAACCGCAGGTGAAATTGCCGAACACTTCGATATGACTAAGCCCAGCATCTCGAACCATCTCAATTTGCTTAAGCAAGCACAGCTTGTATGGGATGAGAGGAACGGACAGCACATCGTCTACTCTTTGAATACAACAGTATTCCAAGATGTGATGAAATGGATCATGGAATTCCAGCAGCCACAATCGAAAGGATGATTACAAATGAAAAAATGGATCGCTCCATTATTAGCAACGCTAGCAGCCGTATTAACAAGTATATTTTTTTACAAGGAACTTCCCGCACAAATGGCTATACATTTTAACAGCGCAGGATCAGCCGACAATTGGATCGACAAGCCCTATGGAGCATTTCTGCTTCCATTGCTTATCCTTCTTATCCCCTGCATCATCTTTCTATCCGCGAAGCTGGAGAAGAACGATAATAAACGCCGACGCGCTGAAGCGGTCAATGCATCAGTTGCTGGCTTGATATCCATTATGTTGCTGGCTGTTCACGCATTCAGCATCGCTCATAATCTAGGCCATGAAATCCATGTAGCCAGCTTTGTATCAGTCTTAGTTGGTATCCTGTTCGTCCTGCTTGGCAATCTCGTACCGAGAATGACACAAGGCTCTATGCAATGGCCGAAGCTTCCGGAAGATATTCAACGCAAGGCTTCACGCTTCCAAGGCAGATTTATGATGGTCATCGGCTTCGCATTTCTGCTTATCAATCTGCTGCCGATGGATTGGATGATGCCTGTATTCTTTCTTCTAATCGCAACATTCATCCTTGCTATGTTCGGCAGTCTGATGTATTACGCTCGCAGCCGAGCATAAAAGTTGAAATAATAACAGAATCGGCCGATCCTCCTATTAGGGGATCGGCCGATTCTGTTTGATATGAGGCCTAAACACGGTTCTCCCGTTTACGTCCTGCAAACATTGTACTCATGGTCGTCATGAACACTGGCGGCAGACTAAACAATAAAAACTTCCAATTGCCCGTTATTGCAGAAACAATGCCGAAGATCATAAGAACGACAATGCCTATCATCAATGAAAGCAGCACACTAGGCGACTTCGTGCCGTTTTCGCTCATCTTCGTTGAATAATATGCTCCAGCTATCGCCCAGCTTCCTACATGAACGAGCAGCAGAATCGATAACGCCGGAATCAAGCTAATCTGAACACCGGAAATGCTAAGTATGAGCAGTACATAAATAGCAGCCATCGTGAAATACCATGAAGCAGAGCGAGCTTTGCCCCAAATGAAACGATACATCTCATCCAATCCGCGTTTCTTGCTTGCCGCGCGTCTGCCAAAATACCAGCCTAGAAAACCTAATACCATTCCGCCGTACAGCCCTAAATACACCATTTACTTATCCCCCTCTTCAAAAATAAAAACTTCCTCAATTGTTTTATGAAATGCTTTTGCGATTTTATAGGCTAGTTCAAGGGACGGATTATACTTCTGTGTTTCGATTGCAATTACCGATTGCCTGGAAACCCCCACCGCCTCTGCCAGCTGCTCCTGCGTCATGCTATGCTGCGCGCGAAGATCGCGTATATGATTATTCAAATCGCCCCTCCTCATCTAATGTAAAGCTAACTTTACGTAAAGTGTACTTTACACACTAATTGTTGTCAAGTCATTCATCTGCTGCTGCTGCCTCATAATCACATAAAAAAAGTGATCCAACACCCGATCATTAACGGGACTGGATCACTTTGATTCCAAATACACTTCCTACATACTTAATAGTTAAGATGCTTTAAGCTAAACGCAGCTTAATAAAATATTTATCCACTAAATAAACGAATAGTATGCCAATACTGTACCTTACAAGATCAATCAGCAAAAATCCATGACCTAAGATCAATCCGCCAAGCACAGTGCCTCTTATTGCATTTATCCAATCCTCTTGGTACAACTGACTGCATTCAACAGCGATACAAAATAGCAGACTAAAAATGAACGACTTCTCCTTAGACTTACTCACTATGATTACTCGAAACCCACAGTATATCATCGCCGCCCAAAGCGCATCACCAAAGTGGCTTGATACAAAGTCCGGCAAATGCTCCTCCATCATTCTTGTACTAAGCCCAAGCAAAACAAGGATAAGGGCAACAACGAAATAGAGAAGTCTTTCTTTTAAAAGCATCGTTATCCCCCCGTCATGCGTAAGCCTTACTTTGAATATAACTGCAATGAGAGCTGCCTTATAGGTTCACTGTTGGTTCAGCAGCGCGAACATGTTCAAATCTACATACGTATTCCGAAAAAAAGCATATTGCTTCATCAAACCCTCTAGCCGGAAACCTAAACGTAACAGCAGCTTCTCTGATGCCGAATTCTCCGGATATACAAGGGCACCAATTCGGTTTAATCCCATGTCGTGAAAAGCATAACTAATCGCCGCAGTCAGCGCCTCAGTGGCGTACCCTTTCCCTTGATACTCATCATCAAGCTCGTACCCGATCTCTGCTCGATTATGAGGGATGGCCCACGCATGAAACCCTACCGTTCCAATCAATTGCATGTTTTCTTTCTGCTCAATACCCCAGCGTATCCCTCTCTGCTCCTCGTACAACAGCCGAAATCGCTCAATCATCTCTTCCGCCTCAGCATGTTCTATTAGGGGAAACCTGCCGTAGTACCGAGTGAGGTCCTCTGACGAAAAGATTCTGAACAGCGCTGAAGCATCCTCTACTCCAAGCTGTCTTAAGCGTAAACGTTCAGTTTCCAGTATCGGAAACGGTCTAGACTCACTATTTTCCATCATATGCTCCCTCACTGACCAGATACCATCTAATATTTATTGCCTCTTCATATAATTGAACACTAAATTTAATTAGCTGTAATAAGACTAGCATCCGTTTCCGATTCTTTCTTCTCTGACACCTCGCCTTGCCATAGCAGCTGCATCTCCGTGCTCGACTCAAGCAGATCGTCTAATTTGCCCTCGGCTTCAATGCGGCCGTCCTTCATGACAATGATATGATCGGCCTGCGCTAATGCCGTCCTGCGGTGAGAGACAGCAATGCACGTCACATCCCGCTCCTCGAAAAGCCTTTCCCAAAGCTGCCTCTCCGTCTCAACGTCTAGTGCGCTGGACAGATCATCGAAGATGAATAGATCCGCCTCCGTCATAATCATCCTAGCTGTGGCAGCGCGTTGAATTTGGCCTCCAGACAGCATAACGCCTTTTGGTCCAACGAACGTATCAAGGCCTTTCTCCAAATCCTCGACATCCTTTTCCATAACCGCCAATCGGACAGCTCGCGCCAGCCGTTCCTCATCCGCGGTACTTCCTTGGATAATATTTTCACGAAGCGTGTCGCTGAACAGACGCGGTACTTGCGGCGTATACGCCGCTCTTGGCGGAGTCAGAAACGCAGCCGGATCAATCTCCTGTCCGTTCCAATGAACAGAGCCGCCTGATTTAGGCAGCAGTCCGAGCAAGGTTCTAACGAGCGTTGATTTGCCAGAGCCAATTCGGCCAGTAATGACAACAAAAGCTCCTCGCTCTATCGTAAAGCTTACATCCGCAATTCCATTCCCAGTGGCTGGATAAAAGTAAGAAAGCTCTTTAACCTCCAGCTTCTCCAATCGCTCTTTTGGGTCTCTCTCAATCACAGGAGGAGCTGGCGGTTCTTCATAAAGATAGGTTTCGTTAAATTCCATAATCCGTTCCTGTTCGCCAGGACGAAATAGAATACTCATCCGATCCAAGGACACCTTGAGCCGTTTATGCTGGAATATCATATAGCCGAACAACGAAATACTGAAGCCAATATTCGTTAAATAAGTAGTAAAAAGCACGAAATCGCCAACCGTGAACTGACCCGCTGTCATCGCAGACGCGCACATCAGCAAAATAATTCCCGTGCTAATACTCAGTACATGCTGATTAAGCGAACGCATCCATTGCTTGAACAAATTATCCTTCAGAGCTGCCTGCCGGCGAGCTTCGTTAAGCTGGATAAACCGATTATGAACATGCTCCTCCGCTTGACCCAGCTTTAGCGCCTGCACAGCGCCAAAGGATTCGGCAATGAAGCTAGTAATGCGGCCCGTCGCTTCCCGATTTTTCTGACTGTAACGCCTTGCGCGGTTGCCGGAAAGATTATTCATAATCGTCACTGCAAGCAGCGGAAGAAGAGCCACAAGCGTGATCTGCCAATTGATGCTTGCCATGATATAGACCGAAATAATAGCGAAAACAAGCCGTCCCCAGAAATCAACCCAAGACTCCACATACTCGACAACCTCATCCACATCCTCGCGGAATCGGCTTATTGCTTCCCCTGGAGAAGCAGGCAGATTACGGCCAGGCCAGCGCATGATGCCTTTGAGCATATTGGTGCGCAGTATCGCTTGTATATCGTAAATATAAGTCACCCATTTATAGAAAGCTCCAAAAAAGACGCCAACCCGCGCCACTCTGATTAATGCGATGAAAATCAACGGAACGGCGAGCCACATATAATTTTGCGTTTGCCCCTCGGCTCTGTCGAAGAACCATTGCATACCAAGCCCGAGCAGCAGCGGCAAGGAATGAAACACGCACCAGAGAAAGCCGTTGACTATAAATAATGTTAAACTATACGAAAAAAGTCGTCGTATAAACGAGGCTACACTCATGCCAGCTCCTCCTCTCTGCCTGTACTCAAAAGCTGAGCGTAATGGGAGAAGGGGTCATTTGCAAGCGCTCTTCTCTCTCCGAACTCAACGATTTCCCCATCGCTGAGCACCATAATACGATCCACCTGCTCCAGAGTTGAGAGCCGGTGTGCAATGATTATACCTGTGCAATGATTCATCAGCTCATTCACTGCCGCTTGCAGCATAGACTCAGTCGCTGCGTCCAGACGTGATGATGGCTCATCGAGAATGACGAGACTTGGCTTAGTCAGAAATACCCGAGTCAAGGCGAACAGCTGGGCTTCCCCAGCTGAAAGAGAAGCTCCGCCTGCTTTCAAATGCGAATCCAGACCTTCTGGGAGCGAATCAATCCATTGCTTCAGCCCAAGCCTACCGGTCGTTTCTAATATATATTCATCTGTAATGCTGCCGTCAAACAAAGTAAGATTATCTCGGAGCGTACCGTCGAACAGCTGCACATCCTGCGTCACCATACCCACTCGGCGATATAAGGCATCCAGCTTCAGCTCTTGTATGTCGATGCCTCCGACTCGAATCACGCCGCTGTCGATATTGTATAGTCTGAGCAAAGACCGGCTTAGACTGGACTTGCCGCTGCCCGTGCGTCCAATGATGCCCAACGTTTCACCAGGGTGAATAGAAAATGTAATATTATACAGCACTTGCTTGCCTGGATTATAGCTGAAGCATACATGATCAAATTGCAGGCCAAGCGCACCTTCCGGCAGCTCCGTTAGGCTGCCTTCTACAATTTCACTGCTGCTCCCCAGCATTTCTTGAGAACGCAGCATGCCGGACTTTGCTTTTTGAAACTCCTGTACCTGATCTCCCAGCATCTCAATAGGATCATTTAACATCTGCGTGTATAGATACACTAGAACGAGAGTACCGATAGTCATTTGGCCAGTCAAATAGTAGTGAACACCTAGCATTAGCACGGCGGTAACAGCTATCGCGAATAACACAACAGTTGTATTCCATGGAACTACACGCAGCATCCATGCCCTTCTCCCTTTGAGGAATACATTCCGCATAGCACGATAGAAACGATTCATGACATACGGTACGTTGCCGTTAGCCTGGACATCTTCTATCCCCGCAATTCGCTCCTCTATGAAGCCGAACAAGGCAGCGCTTGCCCCACGCTCATCCTTCGATGAGGTCACACCCATATTTCGAATAAACATCATAACGCCGATGGAACCAACAGTGAAAAGGGTCATCACCGCAGCAATAGGCCAATTAATCGTAAACATAAAGCCCAAAATACCTGCGAGCAGGACAAAACTGCTTATAACCTTAATAATTAACATAGAGAAAAAGTTCGACATCTGCGTCACGTCGCCATCAATGCGCTCAATCATTTCGCCAGGCGTCTTTAAATTATGGAATCGCATATCCAGACGAAGACAATGCTTCAAGAGATCGCCGCGAAGCTGATTGGTAGCACGCCAGGACACATCACTACCTAAATAGCTGACCGCAACCGTCAACAGCTGATTGAATACAGCAATAACAAGATAAATCCCCGCCAGCGTCAGCAGACTGGACACAATCCCGTTATCTGCGGCCGTATCGATAAAACGCTGCACGATCTGTGGATTTACAAGCTGAGCAGCAGTAGATGAAAGGAGCAAAATGAGCAATATAAACAACCGCCCCTTAACCGGGCGCAAATACTTAAACAACCATGACATTGATGGCTGCTTTAAACGTTTCATGTGACAACCCCCACTATGATACCAAACCTTAGATTTTACCAGCCTTCGGCAAGTAGTACTTGCTCTACTTCCCAGTGCAGCTTCCATACATTACAGGTTTGATTCGCTAAAATAATACTCGTCGCATCTCTCTTCGGATAATAGGCAAACATAGCCGCAACACCCGCATTCGAGCCCTCTTTATACATAGAGCTTCTATTTTTTTTATCATTCGCTTCTCCCCTCTCAAAACACTTTTCCTTGATTTTACCATTTGGCTAATCAATTGTACCGAAAAAAAAGATAATATCAGCATAATGCCGATATCATCCTTTTCCATGCCATATAATCTCGCTATTTCTTACCTTCGCGAACCTTCAGGAGCTTTCCTTTTACCGTCGTATTACGCATAATCTCAAGTACAATCGGCCCTTTGCCATTCAAAATCTCAACATCTGTAACGTTGTCTAGTATCGTTATAATGCCGATATCATCTGCCGTTACACCTTCAATCTTGGCAATGGTTCCAACAAAATCTACCGCCCTTAGCTTCTTTTTCTTCCCTCCGTTAAAGTTAAGCTTCATAATCTGCTTGTTCAATTGTTCGCGCTTGTCCTTTTTAAGCTCAGGTGCAACATTTATTTTTTGCTCAAAATCACCTCTTCGATGATCAACCGCTTCGTCTGAGGGCGCCTTTACTTTCGGAATAGAAAATCCAATATATTGTTCAATATCCGTTAGTCTTCTGCCATCGTTAGGAGTGACGAAGGTGATCGCTTTTCCGCTCTTGCCCGCTCGTCCGGTACGTCCTGTGCGATGAACATAGCTTTCCTTCTCCAGTGGAATATCATAGTTGATGACATGTGTAATATTCGTGATATCGATACCTCTAGCTGCTACATCTGTCGCAACCAAGTAACGGAATTGCCCTCTTCTGAACGCATTCATAACCTCGAATCGCTCTTCCTGCTCCATACCGCCATGTATACGATCACATGGATAATCGAGTTCAGCCATCTCTCTGAATAATTGATCCACATGCTCCTGCGTACGGCAGAAAATAATACAGCTGTCTGGACTTTCAACAATAAGTACATTTTTAAGCAGAGACAGCTTGTCCGCTTCCTTCACCTCAATAAGGGAATGCTCAATTGTAGCCGTCGTCAAGCCGCTCGCTTTAATCTCTATTTCAACAGGATTGTTCATATAGCTGCGTGACAGCTTCGCCACATCCTCTGGAAATGTTGCGGAAAATAACATCGTTACTCTGTCCCTCGGAAGCGCCTGAATGATCGATTGAACTTGTTCAATAAAGCCCATATTCAGCATTTCATCTGCTTCGTCAATGACGAGACAGGAAATTTTCGATAACGATAGAGAGCCGCGTTCAATATGATCAAGCACACGCCCAGGCGTTCCCACAACCATATGCGTTCTCTGCTTCAGCTCAGCTTTTTGAATATGATAAGGATGCTTCCCATAAAGAGCTGTTGACTTGATCCGCTTAAAGCGGCCAATATTCGTGATGTCCTCATTGACCTGCACCGCGAGTTCACGAGTTGGCGTTAATATTAATGCTTGCGGCTTATTCTCGTTCCAATCCACTAGCTCGCAAAGCGGAATACCGTAAGCTGCTGTTTTGCCGCTTCCAGTCTGCGATTTTACAACAAGATCCCTCTCCTCTAGCGAAACAGGAATTACTTTCGACTGAACCTCAGTAGGCGTCTCATACCCTAAACTATTAAGCGCCTTAATAATTTCTTCACTTAATTGATAATCTGAAAACTGCTTCTCGCTCATCATTAACCTCTTTTACGTAATTTGTATATCATCTATTATACTCGGAAAAAGATTATATTATTGAAATTCTCACAAACCTAGATATTAATTTATTAATTTGACCCATGCATCGTAGTCAGTTACGGTATACTAGAAGCTTATGTACGTTAATGAAGGGGATGCGACAACACTGATTACAAACAAAAATTTACCATTATATATTTATACATACGGGTATCGCTTGGAGGAAACGGAGCTATGCCTTCTAGAGATGCGTGCGTTCTTCGGCAAACAGTCCGAGTCAGGGTTACTAATGAGCAAAGTTGCCGTCCATCCTGATCGCAGCCCATTTATGAGAGAGCGGCTTGAAGTGCTTTATGAGGGAGAGCGTCTTGAGGATATTTTGGAGCAGGTGAAGCAAATCCAATTGTATGATCGAACCTTTAAAGTCATATTTGTAAAAATGAATGATCTAGCACCAGAGGACAAAATTGAATTTGACGAGCAACGCGTAATAGAACGCGCGATCGGCATGAATATCGAAGGCGAGGCCGATGTCCGTCAGCCTGATTATGTATTTGGCCTATTAACCTTAGGCGGGCGCTGGTACTTCGGAAATTATATAAAAAGCAAAGCTGTATGGCTTGAGCATATGAAGAAGCCAAGAAACTATTCCATCGCGCTCAGCACCCGAGTGGCGCGGGCTGTAGCTAATATAGCTGTACCAGTACCCGAGGGAACGACTGCTATTGACCCTTGCTGTGGAATTGGGACTGTGCTGGTCGAAGCACTATCAATGGGTATTGATATGGTTGGCAGAGACAACAATCACTTTGTCGTTAAAGGTACCAGAGAAAACTTAGCTCATTTCAATCTGCTTACCGATGTAGTATGCGGAGACATTTCCGAGGTTGTTCACCACTATGATTGTGCCGTAATAGACATGCCTTACAATCACTTCTCTCATACAACACCTGAGGCTCAGCTCTCCTTACTGCAGCATACTCGCCGTTTCGCAGACAAAGCCGTCGTTGTGACGGTTGGCGCAATCGACGATCTGATCGTTAAAGCCGGCTTCACTATCCAAGACCGCTGCATTACACGTAAGGGCGGCTTCATCAGGCAGATTATTGTCTGTACCTAGAATCGGAATGCTATATTGCGCCACCTATAGACGCAAAAACTCCATCCCTTTAAAGGAATGGAGTTGGAGTTTTTCGCATTTTGCGCTTTTAGAGCAATCTAAGCTCCGTATGCAACGATGCCTTTTGCTTGAAGCGTTGTTTGCGCATGTGCATCAACAGGACGATATCCTTTTTCCAGCAGCTCTTTGATATACATTTTATTATAAATGAAAGAAAAAATAATACCTGGGATCCAAGCACCTAGACCCAATGTAAATATCCCAACTGCAACTGCGGCAATAAACATAATGGCAGCCCACTTCAGATCTCCTCTGAATAGTGCTGGGAAAAATCCGAAGAAGAATGTAGTCCAACTAAATCCAATCTTCACTTCTTTCAAACCGCCAGCTGCATTAATTAAGCTTACGTGCATGAATAAAACCTCTCCTTTTGTCAAAAGATATTTCAATTATAGGAAGTAAGATTTAATTTGTCTACTTAATATTTAATTATTTAACATAATACTAGCGTCTAAAGGTAGATATTTGAGAGTTATTACATAATAATGTCTAATTGTGGTCAAAATACATTTTGGCACTTCAATAAGTGTACATTCACCTGGAGGCGATATACAAAATGGCGAAACCGGATAATCGAGCGGACAATGTGGAGCATCTGCAGCAAAGTATTCAGAATACAGAGCAAAATCTGCAAGAAGCAGAGCAATACTTAAACGAGTTTTCATCCGAGATCAGCAGTGAAGAACGCAGTCAAATCGAAGCAAAAAACAACCGCCGCGAGCAAAGCATCCAAGGCTTTCGCGAGGAAGCACAAGACGAAGCAGCTTTTTCCCAAGAGTAAATAAAATCAGCTCCAGCCCTAGCAGATTAGGGCTGGAGCTTTTTTGTACACAGCATAGTAACACCTATGTTACCCTTGCTGTATAACATTGCTTAACGCTTTGAATACTGGCTCCAGACCATCCGCCATCCGAAGATAGCCTAGGTCCGTTGGGTGCGAGCCATCAACTGTACATTCATTAAAATCGTTCCCGCCAAGCAGATCAGATCCGTCGAAGAAGTGAATATTATGATCTCCTTTGGAGCGAAGCTCATTAACTAATGATTGCTGAAATTGCTTGCGCTCCATTCTCGCATCATATACATGCTGGTGACCCGGGAAGATTTCTCTCGCATAACGAATTCGCGATACTATTAATATCTGTGTATCGGGATGAACGTTTCGGTAGATTCTAATAAACTCGGGAAGCGTTTGCTGAAACAACTCTGTGCTCACACAATTTGCTTCATAATCAAGTACCAAGAAGGCAGGATTGGGAATACTTGCGACAACCTCGGCTACCTCTGGCTCACCTTTTCCACTACCTGAAAAACCTAAATTAATAAACTCCATTGGAATGCGCCGACTAAGTATATTCGAGTAAACCATGCCAGGCCGCGACGCGCAGCCGCCTTGTGTAATGGATGTCCCATAAATAATAATTTTCTTATCGTTGCTGTAGTTTGGCGGAGGCAATAAATCAGCATTTTCCTCTAACCCAATCTCAATTTCCTCTACGCCTTGGTAAAGCGGCAAATACAGCACGATATTACGCATTTCTGAACTCCAATTGTCAAACATTAAGCTTTCATACTCCGTCTTCGCAATCTCATACTTGGTCGTATTACAGTATTGAAGACCGTCTGACATTTCAACATAACAATCCACACCGCATTGTCCTGTTGCCGGCATATGCGGCATATCCGCTTTGTTAGTCAGCTTCACTCTTACCATTAATGATCGAGAGTTCGTTTGAAACCGAATCTGTCCTCCAGCCGGATGATTCGCTAAATAATCAACTGCTTCAGGCAGCTTTGACTGGGGCGCACTAGGCATTCTTCGGTATTTCCCCTCTTCCGCAAACCAAGCCAGCCCCGCTATCTGAAAAGGACTCTCCTTTGGCGAATGCCAGCTTATACCGTCTCCACTTCCCGCATTAGGCCTCATATTACTATCATATTGGGCAATTTTATTATTCTGAGTGTTCATCCCCTGTAACAGCTCCCCTTCTTCCGGCTCATATTTAGCAATATTCTACCATATGTTTCTTGAAAGTGAATAGCGGAGGACTACCACAAAAGTCCGAGTCTCTTGAATGTCTACAGCTTAGTTGGCAATGTATCAACTGCATTTATTTCATACAACTCATTAACCGAGCATCCGATCGTATCTGCGATTGATATTGCAGTCGCCAAAGGCATGACTCGCTTATTTTCTATATAGTCCGATAATCGCTCGCGTTTATAAAACAATGCTTTAGCAAGCTCCTCCAAGGACATTTCATATTCCATTAATCGTTCATGCAACAAGCATCGTCCAAGTTCGAGTTTCACTATATCCTCCTTGACTATCGAGAAATTGATTTGTTTTGCTTTTATTGCTTTTCATCTCATGTATTATTGCATTTTTTTAGCATGTATATCCTGATTCCGATGGATTTAACTTCATCCAAACCGGGTGACCACCAATCTGATAGGCCGGCGCTTGAAAAATAATATTCTAATCTACTCTTCTAATAAACACCCTGAGCATGGTTAGCAGTATGGCAACATGAAATATAAATCCAATACTAAAAAAAATAAATGCAGCGAATGACTTACCTGATACTCCTGTCAAAAAAATCAATGCCGGCCAATATGTCGGGATCCATACACCTACCCACAGCCACACGTCTGGTACAAAAAAAACAACAATAGGACCAGCGATGAATAGTAATGCACCTATCTTGTATAAAGCTAATCCCTCTACTTTATTGCCTGAGAAAGCGGCCACCAGGAGTGCAAACCAAGGCGCTTCCATAATCAATAACAACAGCACAAACCAAATCTCCACATTGAACTCTGTTAGTCCTGAAAAAGCTATAAACATGGCGGTCAGCACAGTACTTAAAATTGTAGGTAAAGTTAATCTGTATGACAGATAGCCTCTTTTCATGAGCGGAGTTACTGCAAAATAAGAGATGACATTTTCATCTCGTTCATCCAGCATTAATAATCCTGTCATCATACCTAATAGCATGGGGATCGTTACAACTAGAAGAACTGCAGTAAAGTCTCTGAACTCAGTTAAATCGAAAGAGTAACTTGTCTCCAGCCAATGAGTCGCCATTGGAAATCCAAATCGAGTGAGTAAGATCAATATCAAGGGAGCTAGAAAGCCAACCATTAATACCGGATCATTTCCTGCGTGACGGATATCGTTCATCAAAAGCACTTGGTATCGTTTCACTTATCAACCCCCCTCCCTCCAATTTTACCAAGAACATACTTCTTGTAAGAACGGTCAGCCCAGATATAGATCGCATAATTCCAAACGAGCAGAATAAAAAGAGCGTACAGAATTTCTTCTGCTGATAAGGCAGAAAAAGCGGATTTTAAAAGAACTAATGTGCCTTCCGTTGGCAGAAGATAGAACAGTTTAGAATCCCATACCTCAAAAAAACCAAGCAAGGGAAGGATTAAAGGAAACGCATAGACTTGTGACATCAGGATAAAGCCGTTAATTGTTTGGTAACGAACGACTACCCCGATCGATAATAATGTCATAAAACTCGAAGTTAATACAACACCAACTGAAAACAAAAAAGGAGATTCCGGAACTCCGCTTGCTGTTGCATGAATAGCCCACGCTGCGATCAGAGATAGAACAGATAACGAAGCTACTTTCGCTAACAAATAATCACGAGTACGAATCGGAGTAACAAACAGGGGGTCATGAATTCCCTGATCCCGCTCTAAAAGCAAGATGCCTCCAGCCAAGATCAATCCCAGTGCACTCGGATCACTGAAAGTTAACAGAATGACGGTCATTTCTAAATACTCATCAGAGACAAAGTTCTGCAATATCCAATAACAGATACACACAATGACATACACAATATAAAACCCATGGCGCCACTGGAATTTGATGTCAAAGATAAAAGCGGATATGAATCTCATGTAAGCTCTCTCCCTGTAACTTCAATAAATATTTGCTCCAATGAAGCCTCTTGGGAATGAATAGTCTCAATCGGATGCTCTCGTATGAGACTTAAAAATGAATCATTTTCTCCTAGTCCATGTTGGGGAAAAGCTGCATGAACCAATTCCCCGTCTTTACGATATTCAACCTTAATTCTTTGTTGCCCCTTACGAAGCTTAAGTTCCCGTGGGGAATCGATTAGTTTGATTTGTCCATCTACGACAAAAGCTACACGATCACATAATTCCTCTGCTGCTTGCATGTTGTGCGTTGTAATTAGAACGGTTTTTCCTTCATGCTTTTTATTCAGAATGAGATCCTTCATCTGTTTGGCATTAACCGGGTCCAAACCTGAAGTTGGTTCGTCCAGAAAGAGAATATCAGGGTCATTCAACAATGCACGGCAAAAATTCAAACGCATCTTCATGCCTTTAGATAACTGCGATACCCTCAGATTTTTTGCTTGAGCCAAACCGACTTGATCCAGCAACCAATTCGGATCTTCCGTTCGCCTAGTATAGAGTGATCGGAAGAGTTTTAAATTTTCCAAAACAGTAAACTTCGAATAGAAGTTTGGAAATTCAAAGGCTACTCCAATTCGTTCATAGTAGTCAGGCCCTGTATCCTTGATTTCCATTCCCATCACCTTAACACTGCCTTGATACCCCTTCAGCACACCTATCAATATTTTTTGCGTTGTACTTTTTCCAGCTCCTGATGGGCCTAGAAAACCAAAGACCTCGCCTTTGGGAATATTGAAATCCATACTTTGAATCGTAGGCTCCATTAGTCCCGGATAAGTAAATTTAAGGTTCCGTACATCAATCATAAAAAAGCTCCTTCCCATGTTTGAAACACATAGCTCCTCCAACTTAAGGGTTAACATCTCGGTTTTAAGGAAAAAAGACAAAAGGAGCCCGCAATGTGCAGGCTCCTCCATTTGAAACAATATTCAGATTTCATTCGATTATTGCTCTTAAGTTACCACAGACTAGATATTTTTGGCAACAGAAATTTAAAATGGCTTAGACATGAAAAAGCAAAAGACCGTCTCCACCTATGAAGCGGGACGGTCTTGACAATGCAACCGTTTATAACGTTGCGCTCTCTTTCGTTTCTTTCGCCAGAGCATTCTTTCGTCCAGACAAAAACCAGCCAGCGGCCGCGATTGCGACAAGCACGCCGTAGAACGTCAATTTCCATGCCGGGGACTCCGCAAAGCTATGTGGGATGATATGGAGGTCGGGATGAGCCAATGTATGCACGCCAAGCTTAACTCCGACCCAGCCGACGATGAAGAAAGCGGCAATCTCAAGCGAAGGACGAGTCTCGAGCAATTTGACGAATGCATTTGCGGCGAATCGCATAATGAGCAAGCCGATAAAGCCGCCTAAGAAGATGACGATAAAATGTCCGCCGTCCATGCCGCCGATATTCGGCAAGCCTGAAGCCGGGAGCGCTACTGCAAGAGCAACAGCCGCGAGAATGGAATCGATCGCAAACGCAATATCCGCAAGCTCAACCTTGAGAACCGTAGCCCAGAAGCCCGCTTTCTTTTTCTCAAGCTCTCCCCCATTCGCCTCTTTCTCCCCCTTGCGCACGACCAGCTTACGGAAAATATGATTCGCCGCGATGAACAGTAAGTATACAGCGCCAATTGCTTGCACTTGCCAAATATCGGCCAAGAAGGAAATTAAGAACAATGATGCAAGTCGGAATACGAATGCTCCCGCAAGCCCGTAGAATAATGCCCTCTTTCTTTGCGCCTCCGGCAAGTGCTTAACCATGATTGCCAACACCAGCGCATTATCCGCAGCCAGAAGCCCCTCTAACGCAATTAATACGACCAATACCCATCCATACTCCAAAAGCAATGCAAAATCCATCGTATCTCTCCTTTTAACTTGTAGCCGTCCGACGAAAAACAAAAAGACCCTTGGCCTTGCCGCACGACAACGGTCGCGCAGGCAAGGTCAAAGGTCTCGCTAACAATGCCGGTATTGCCGGCACTGCCAATAAGCCGGAAAGCGTCAGCTTTCGGAATGACGACTTTATTGCAGCAGCTACTCCCCTTCGGGGTCTATGAAATTGTCAGACTAGCTCAGAATATTATGTAGTACGCAGGTGCTCCGCCTCCGTTTCAAAAATTTTTGAAGTCTTTTGAGCATCAAGAATAAACATCGACGCATCCTGCCCCATAAACAGGTTACTCCCATGAAAGAACGTTTTGGATCCAACATTTTTATATCCTATTTTAATCATGATGTCCGTCAGCTCTGCTTGATCAAATCCGTTATGAACGAGATCCGATACAACTTTTTCATTTTTATTAAAATCTACGATTAGCAAATGCCCCCCTTCATTCAAAACATCAAATAGTCTTGATAGAACGAATTCAACATCATGAATATGAAGCAGAACCTGAACCATAAAAATATAATCAGCATGTAAATCCGATTGATCATCCTTCTCAAAATCAAAACATAAGGTGTCTGCATTTTGGATATTAGAATCAGAAATTTTATGCTTTATTTGTTGAAGCATGTTTGGTGAAGTGTCCAGAAAAAGCATTGACTTAAAATCGTTCAGTAAGTTCATTCCAACAAGTCCAGTACCGCAGCCAAAATCAACAGCACTCTTATTATTAGCGTCAGCCAAGCATTCACGAATGGCTTCAGCGGATACCTTTGCTACTTGAATCCTCTCAGAATTGTCATATCTATCGGCTATCATTTCAAACTTATCCGTATTTCCCATAGTCCCATCTCCAATCTCCAATCAATATGAGTAATATGCTGCATACAACCGTTTCGAATACTATTTTATCATCATTTCTTAGACATCGTTAATAAAGCCCTTGTCCGGGATTCTCTTTGATCGAGGCCAAGCGCCACTCCTTCGGCGGTATTCCACATGCCTTCTTAAAGCTCTTGCTGAAATGAAACTCATCGATATAGCCGCAGCATTCGGCAATTTCCTTCATAGTGCGATTCGTAAACGTCAGCTGCCGCTTGGCATGCTCGCAGCGCAGGCCGCTGAGGTAACTCTTGGGGCTTTGACCCGCGTAGCGAGCGAAGATGGCTCGGAGATAGGATTCGGAAATGCCGTAACGGATCGTCCAATCCTTCAGTCGGATGGTCTGGGCGTAATGACGATCTAGGTCATCCTTGATCCGGATGAATAGCTGCTTGCCTTCGTCCCCTCCTTTATGTGCCGAATGCGATTGCCGGAAGACGCGGCAAATCATTTCATAAAGGAGTGATTTTACAGTTAACTCGCTCTCGACCTGACCAGGGAGCCAGCTATGCATAAGCTCGGAGAACAAAGTGTCGTAATCACTTGCGGCGTCACCCTCAGTTCTCGTCAGGAAAGGCAGCGGCAGCTCCTCAACAACCTCCATTGCGATACTTCCCTGCAATTCTGCCGTCGGCGCCTGATAGACTGACAATAAAACCATCGTTATGCGAAGCGGCTGCCGGGTATCTGTCTCCATCGAAAGCTGAACACCCGGACGAAGATAGAACAGCATCCCCTCGCGAACTTGCAGCACCTCCTGCTCCTCTGTTCGGAAGACCCCCTTCCCTTCTCTTACCCAATAGAACGTATGGCAGCCCCGATTTTGCCGAATATCAGCCCAGCCTGGAACGGTCTCTTTATCAAACAGCCATAATAATTGCAAATAAAGGTTCTGCATCGAGCTTCATCCTCCTCGCTCTCACTCCATTCAAGCACTACCTTTCAATATGGCTCAAGCTTAATTATATGAAGCGTTTTTGACAAGTTTGAAAAGGATTTTCCCATGTTATAACTCTTTTCCTAGTGATAAGCTTACTGTGAAAATGACAAGGAGGAGCTGACCACAAATGAATGAACGCGGTATCGATTATATGCCTTGGATGTTGAAATCCGAGAAAGAGAAGCAGGCACAGGACGCATTGCAGCGCGCGCTAGCGAATGAATACAGTTGCCGCTTCGGCTCGGATTGCTTCATCTCGCCGAAGGCCATCTTCTTCCCGGACACGTTCAGTATGGGTGATCGCGGCTATGTCGCGGGAGGAGCCATCGTACGCAACACCGATCTTGTTATGGGAGATGACTGCACAGTGAATGCAAATGCCGTGATATGCGGCAAGGTAACAATGGGAAATGGCGTCCGCATTGCCACTTATGCCAGCATCTACGGATTTAATCATGGCTTCCAGTCAATCGAAGTCCCCATTTTCCTTCAGCCTCACACCAGCCTCGGCATCGAAATCGGCGACGACGTCTGGATCGGCGCTAATGCCGTCATTTTGGACGGGGTCACGATTGGACCTCACTCTATCATCGCCGCAGGCGCAGTCGTTACCAAAAATGTACCCCCATACAGCATCGTCGGCGGGAATCCGGCTAAGCTGATACGTAGCCGAATAGGGAAGAGAGACGCGGAGAGCGGCTCGATGCAAACTGAAAGGATCCATTCGGAAGCGAGCGAAATTGGGGCCATAGGTGCAGGTTCAAAAAAGAACGAATTCACCGCATTGGCTGAATCACTCAGTGAATTTGGCTATCGGGCTCGCGCCGAGCTGATCCCCTTGCTCGAACGTTATGCCGAGATAGGGGAAGATGGCGAACCATTCTTCCGGGATCGTCCCGGCTTCACTCGAACAATCCGAGCTTATTGTGATGCCGTGGAAATTGCGGCCATGTTCGGAGCACTCCCTCCCGGATGGAGCCGCGAAGCGTTGATCGCCAAGCTGCAAAGCTTTCAGGAGCCCGATACAGGTCTGCTGCCTGATCATTGGAATATGCCGGACCCGGCTGCCAACAAGCCTGAGCTATTGTCCGATCACCTCTCACGTTATCACCTTCTCGCAGTCGGATATGCACTAGAGGTATTGAATGCGCAGCTCCTGCATCCCATTCAAGTCGTGGAGAACCTATCAACGGAAACGTTGTATCAGCACTTGAACAGCCTGCCTTGGCATAATGACTCCTGGAGCTGCGGAGACTGGATCGATTGCTATGCGACAGGGCTGTATTTGAACGCCAAACATTTCGAGAGTGCGAAGCGGCCTGACGATCTGTTCGGCTGGCTGCATACTCATGCCAATCGTTTCACCGGAGTGTGGGGGGAACCGACGGACAAAGAAGATTGGCTGCAGCCAGTGAACGGCTTCTACCGCTTAACTCGTGCCACGTACGCTCAATTCGGCTTGCCGCTGCCATACCCGGAGAGAGCAATCGATACCGTGCTGGCGCATAGCCGGAACGAGAAGTTTTTCCACGAGGTTCAGCTTACCGCCTGCAATGTACTGGACGTCGTCCATCCACTCTGGCTGTGCCTGAAGCAGACAAATTACCGCAGAGCTGAAATTATGAATTGGGCAGAGCGGATGCTGGGTATCGTTCTTCACTGCTGGGTACCGCAGCAAGGCTTCAGCTTCCGACTGACGGAGAGCGGCACACAAGGCTTAAAAGGTACGGAGATGTGGCTCAGCATTGTCTATCTCTTAGCCGATGTTTGCGGTGTCAGCTCCGCTCTCGGTTACCGCCCGCAAGGCGTCCACAGACCGGAGCCTGCGATAACCATGCCTTATTCGCTTAAGCAACTTATACAAGCATCGTCTAATCCAAATAATTGAAAACGGCGGCCGTCCTGGTCTTCCCTGGATACGGCCGCCGCACTTCCCTTTCTTCAAGTCCTTGATCTGCAATATGTTTTATTTCAGCTTAAAATATTTGACATTTTGCTTTCCTAGCTCGTTATGAAGGTCGCCAATCGGCACGCCCCGGATAGGAAGCTCGCTGTCTATTGCAATAGCGGCAGCCGCGCCTGCTGCTTGACCCAGCGCATAACAAGTCGCTTGCACTCGCATGGAAGACATCGCGACATGTGTCGCAGATATAGATCTGCCGGCGACCAGCAAATTATCGTATTGCTCGGTCACCATACAACGGTAGGGAATATCATAGCCATCCACCCGCCGTTCATCCGTCGTCTTGCCTCCGTCGGGGCTGTGGATGTCGATCTCATAATTCGTCTGTGCAACCACATCTTCAAAGCGCCTGCCGCTGACGATATCCTCTTCGGTGAGCGTATACAAACCAATGATCTGGTTCGTTTCCCTCACACCTACCTGCCCAGCGACATGGGTCAATGCATAGGTCTCGAAGCCGGTCCGCTGCAAATAATCGGCGATAGACAACACTTGGCGAAGCGACTCTCGCTCGGCGGCGTTAACATCCGCAATATTCGCACCATTGCCCTTTACTCTGGACATATTCACGAGAAGGGTGCCATTTTTATTTTTATCCCAATACAGTCTTCTGCCTTGAGGAAGATCCTCGACGTCGTTATACACATCGCAGCCCTCTGGAAGCATACGCTGTACCGGCTTGCCCGTATCCTGCATCATGAACATGAGCGTCATCGGCTGCGTCATGCCATCGCTTTCCCTACCCGACGTATAGGGAACGCAAGCATCGATAGCGACCCGCGCATCGCCGGTGCAATCGATAAATTGCTTAGCTTGAAAAGCCCGAAGTCCCTCCCGCGTCGAGGCGATCACCGCTTCAATGTTGGATCCGTTCCTGATCGTGCCTATAAACTCCGCATGGAAGCATACATCAACATTCTCTTTCTGAAGCTTATCGTTTAAGTAATGGCGCAGCAGGAAAGGTGAATATTGGGGGGAAGCGGACTTGTCATGCTGCTCAGGCAACCAGGAAGACAGCATCTCCCCTATAATTTCCCTATAGAAGCCTGTTACATTGCCTATCGGCATAAATACGCTAACATTGCCCAGCGTCCCCATCCCGCCTAACTGACCTGATTTCTCCAGAAGCAGTACCTTCTTCCCGCATCTTGCCGCTCCCACTGCCGCTGCGGTCCCTGCCGGACCTCCGCCTAGAACGATGACGTCAGCAGACGCATATACGGGCACCTCTTGTTGGAATGAATACCTCTTATTCATACGTTTTCAAACCTCCTAATGGTATGAAGAGTCTCCATAAGGAGACCCTTCAACTATGCCGTCTATTATTTTTTGGTTGCTTCCCATGCCGTGATTTGAGCTTGAAGCTCGGCTTTTACTTTCTCGATGCCTGCTGCTTCGAACTTCTTGTTTCGTTCATCATGCAGCTTGATCGGATCAGACACACCGCCTGAACGAATAGAAATATATTCTGAGGCAATGGCTTCAAGCTGAGAAATTTCATTCTTGACATTCCGATCGTCGAAAATGAAGCCCAACAATGGCGATTTCTTCGCATCTTCGTTATACACGATCCAGTTCGTGTATTGATCATCCGGTTGACCAGGTCTTAGGTAATTGATCAACTGGTTGCCAAGCACCCAGCCTGCCCCGCCTGTGCCATAACCGGAGTCAGGAATTAATTCGATACGGTTGTTGCCAACCTTCTTATAATGAACATCTTCGATACCATGCACCATCAAATTAACGACATAAGGATCAGTATGCATATAGTTCAATACCATCATTGCGCGTTCCGGATCTTCCGACGTGCGAGAAATCGCGAACATCGAGCCGATTGTCAAATCCGTTGTTACAAGAGGTTCATCGATGACGCTCGATACGAATTCATATTTATTGTCAATCGCATTGCTTTGTTCAACATCAGTTCCCGGCTTCCAAACCGTACGTTGAAGCCAAACCTTTCCAAGCTTAAAGAGATCGTTAACCTTATCTTTATTTGTTGCAGCATCCGCATTTGTGTATCCTTTTTCATAGAAATCACGAGCTACTTCAAGCTCTTTTACATTAATTTCGTATATTTCCGGATCAAGCACAGATTTAATTTGGATGTTGTTTTGGACAGTGTAATCATATAGGAACAGAGCAGCCTTTGCTGCAGTTGGGCCGATTGGCCGATAGTTGGACCTGGATTCATACATCGAGCTGTCGCCAGAATTCAAACCGCCTGCAACAAAGAACGGTGTGATGTCTGGTTCATTTTCCTTAATGGCCTTCAGGTAAGGCTCAAGGTCCTCCATCTTTTTAATCGTTTCTACAGGGATGTTGTATTTCTCGACAATGTCTTTACGCATGGTGAATGCTCTGCTTTGCGTAATTTCTTTATTGGTTGGAATCGCATACAATTTCCCGTCGAAACGAGGCGATTCCAAATAGAGCGGGCTCAGATTTTCCTTAATGCCCTGACCGTGCTGCTCGAGCAGCTCATCCAACTCGATAAACGCACCCTTTGTTACATTAGAGAAGAAGTCAAGCCATGAAGCCGTGAACACAAGGTCCATCTTCTCCCCGCCGTTCATCATCAATTCGGTTTTTTGCTTATATTCCGCTTTGGCAATCGGATTCAATTTAATCGTTGCGTTAATTTTATCCTTCAAATATTCGTTAAGCTTTTCTTCGACTAATGGCACGTCACGATGCGGTGTTTCCTGATAATGAATGAGTACTTCATATGGCTTAAGTTCTTCCGCCGCAGGCGGTGTTGCCGTCGCTTCCGATCCGCTATTGCTGCTCTTCGTTGGTACTGGGTCGTTACCTCCGTTATTTCCAGAGCATGCCTGCAGGACCATTGCAAGCATGAGAGAAAGAACGATCATGAACCTCATGCTCCACTTTCTGTGTTTCATGTAAACCCTCCTCATTATATTTGATTGATAACTATATAGAACGATTGCTGACCCTTACGGACCATGGATCGACTCTACCAACGGAAATAATTAACCTTTTACCGCACCTACAGTCAGGCCTTTTACAAAATATTTCTGGAAGAATGGATACACGATCAGAATTGGTCCCATTCCGATAACCGCCATTGCCATCTGCAGCGATTCACTTGGCAAGTTCCTCATATATTCAGGATTTTGCGCAACTAATTCGATATTGTCACGCATATACTGGACATCGTTCAACACACGAATCATCAAATACTGCAGGGGATATTTGTCCTCGCTAGTAATAAACAGCAAGGCATTGAACCAATCATTCCAATAGTTGATTGTGCTAAACAACGCCATAGTTGCGAGAACCGGCAGTGATAGCGGCAGTATGATCCGAATGAAGATGAGAATTTCGCCAGCCCCATCAATCCTTGCTGACTCGATTAACGCAGGGTGAATAGTTGTTTGGAAGAACGTACGCATGATGATGACGTTAAACGGTATAATGAGCAGCGGCAAAATTAAAGCCATATAAGAATCCTTAATGTCGAGCACTTGCGTGTACACCAAGTATCTACTAACAACGCCGCCATTAAATAGCATCGTGAAGAATAGGAAGAATGTGAACTGCTTACGGTAAGGATAGTCGCTCCGTGATATGGGATAAGCGAACAGCGCCATAAGAAAAACGCTGAGCATTGTACCTACTACTGTGATGCCAATACTGACCATATATCCGCCGAGTACAGTTCCGTAATCCTTCATAATGGATGAGTATGCAACGAGTGAAAACTGCTCTGGCCAGAAGCTGTAGCCATTGGCGACGATGGAATCCCCGTGTGAAATGGATATCATAAAGACGAGAACGACTGGCAGCAGGCACATGAGTGATAAGACGATAAATATTACATTCAGTATGATGTCTGCCAACGGCGAGAGACTG
>Ga0182739_1000346_pt1 | contig 67484 bp, 52 predicted proteins | sample eDN5th30CBELigBY_FD_128873 | JGI IMG/M metagenome (GOLD analysis project Ga0182739, IMG submission 128873) | Enriched backyard soil microbial communities from Emeryville, California, USA - eDNA 5th pass 30_C BE-Lig BY (version 2) (version 2) | ecosystem: Environmental > Terrestrial > Soil >... | reverse complement strand
TTAAACACGTCTGCTGCCTTTTCCTTATTTATGGAGGCAGACGTGCTTAAAGGCGGCGCGCTTTCGCTTTCCAGACGCATTACTCCTTCGCTGTAGCGTTTTTCGTCGGTTACACAGAGACGTTATTTGCTTCTTTCAGCGCTCCGGAGCATTGCTTCTTTCAGACCGCGTTTAAACACGTCTGCTGCCTTTTCCTTATTTATGGAGGCAGACGTGCTTAAAGGCGGCGCGCTTTCGCTTTCCAGACGTGTAAATGCCTACGCTGGTTGTCTTGGCTTCGCTTTAATCCAAGCTGATGTTTTACTTCGCTTTACTCCTCGCTGGTGCCCAGTTTCACCGTAATCCCACGCAGATGACTTCGCTGCGCGAATGAATTCGCGCATAGCATTGTATCCACTCTAGAAGCCCTCGAAGTATGGCATGAGAGAGCTCACAAACTGTGCTTACAAATCTACTCAAAGAAGCCACCCTCAACCCCCACTACAGTGGAGGAATAGTAAGCTCTGGATAACGAAGTGTGTTGCCTTTAAAGATGATGCTGACAACAATAAGTACAATAAGGAAGCATCATCTTTAAAAAGCAACAGAAAGAGCTTACTACTCCGGAACGCTGAACGCTGAACGCTGAAACGCTAACGTAAAACTGCCTTACGCTGTATTGTTTCCAGCAAGCGATGTGGTATGCAGCAATGAATGGTGTACTTCACAATAATGGTAAAGCAACGAGCCAATAATTACGTTGTGGTTGGGCATATTACAAGAAAAGGAGTGGATAGTAATGCATACAGTATGGAAGGGTGCGATTAGCTTTGGGCTAGTGCATGTGCCTGTGAAGATGCATGCAGCGACGGAGGATAAGGATATTCATTTTAGGCAGCTGCATAAGGATTGTAAAATGCCGATTAGCTATGAGAAGAAATGTCCTCACTGCGACAAAGAGGTTAAAGCTGAGGATATTGTGAAGGGCTTTGAGTATGAAAAGGGCAAGTATGTCATTATCAATGAAGAAGAGCTTGATGCGATTAAGCCCGAATCGGCACGCACGATTAAGATTTTAGATTTTGTAAACCTCAGCGATATTGATCCCATTTACTTTGAAAAACCGTATTACTTATCACCGGATATGTCGGGCTCAAGTGCCTACACATTATTAACAGAAGCGATTAAGCAGACAGGTAAAATCGGTATTGCCAAAATATCGATACGCTCCAAATCAAACCTAGCTGCCATACGGGTAGTCGATAATTGCCTATGCCTTGAAACCATGCATTATCCTGATGAAATTCGCGCCATCAATATGGTTCCGAATTTAACTCAAGCAACAGATATTAATGACAAGGAGCTTGAAATGGCTAAGCTGCTTGTTGAACAGCTAAGCGGTGAATTTGATCCTGCGAAGTACACGGACGACTATCGCGTTGCCTTGTACGAGCTCATTGAGGCAAAAATTGCTGGAGAAGGAATCGATGTCGTGGATGCACCTACCCCTGCTAAAGCGAATGTGATCGATCTAATGACCGCTCTAAAGGCAAGTCTAGAAGCGACGAAACCACAAGAAGCGACTGCTCCGAAAAGGAAGCGCCGTACGAAGAAGTCTGAAGAGAAAATTTCTTAATTTGTTGAGTAATACAATAGCTTTGAACAAAATAGGCTTACTGGAGCTAAGTTAATTAAGCTACAGTAAGCCACGCTATCTAATATCTATCACCCTTTGTCATTACCTCTATATTGGAACCAGTCGAAATGCGCTATTGATGGAGATTCAATGCCATTACCGGTTGCATACATCCCCAACATTACACCAGTGAAGCCTCCAGCAACCTCAGTGGCAAGCATAGAGCATTCTCCGCGTCCAAACCAGCAGATGTCTTCTTGCTCATCGATCGCATATCCAAATAAGTAGTTTTCTTTATCCGCTTTAACCGATAAAACGATGACATCTGACTGCCACGGCTTTTCATTCTCAACTTTCCACAATGATCCGATTCTTCTGCGGAATATTAACTTTCGTTGCCCCAAAATTTGCATAATTGCAATTTCATAATGAAATCTTTCATTGGCATAGACGGTTATACCTGCTTCTTCGCCATCCCGCTCCGGCGCAAAGATCATATAAGCTGATACATGACAATCAAAATGCTGTTGTCTTCTTCCAACAAATGCTGGAATGCCGACATCATTTAATGAAACCTGCATGCATTGAAGTGAAAGGCAGCTTTCTCGCTTATTTAGTGACCAGTTCGTCCGATCCGATGACCGTAGAAAACTCCAGCTCGACTTTAGCTTCGTTCCGTCAAAATGATCTCTAGCTGGTGGATGCTCCAATGGCTGTAGTCGCAGATTTTTGGTAGGCATCAGCTCGCTTATTTGCCCATTGTCACCAATTTTCGGCCAACCATCTTCCATCCATTCAACAGGTGCTAAAAAAGTTTCTCTACCAAGATGATGGTGGTAAGGATAGCCGACCGGTCGTATACCGAGAAAAACTGCCCACCAATCACCTTCTGGTGTTTGTACTAGGTCAGCATGCCCTACGGCATGAATGGATGATAGCTTACTTCGATGTGTCAAAATAGGATTGCGCGGACAACTCTCGTAAGGACCATTCGGTCGCTCACTTCTTGCAACAGTCTCCATATGACCATACTCTGTGCCACCCTCTGCTATAAATAAATAATAAACATCTTTAATTCGATAAATATGCGGTGATTCAGGATACTGTCCACCAGTGCCACTCCATATCAATTGCGGCTCCGTTAATCTCTTGCCCGTCTTCAAATCAATTTGACTCTGGTATATTCCTTGCTCTGCTGAAGTCGTAAAATAGACCTTCCCATCCTTATCGAAGAACAGGTCTGGATCAATACCAGGATGATCTATATAGATAGGGTCAGACCAATCTCCATAAGGGTCAGCTGTAACCTATCAACCTACCAATTATTCTTCGCATGCTCTACGAACCCGATTAAATTCTCAATTTGTAAAACCTCGCCATCATCGAGTATGACTTTACCGTCAAATCTAGCAAATACTTGATGTCATGAATTATTAACGAACAGTAATTTCGTTGCTGTTTGCTGATCATAGATTGGAGTGAAGTTCATTTCAAAGCGTCCATCATCACTTGTAATCTTCTTTGGAGCCATAAAGCCGCCTTCATCGAGCTGAATATAGATATGACTTATTTTGTGGGCTTTGCCATCATAGAATAGCATGTTTTCAGTCGAGGCGGATGTGTCTCCAAAGCCAAATCCGATATTAAAGCCAAATCGTTTGCCATTGACATAGCTGCTGCCATTCCCCCAAATCCATTCATGACTGAACGGCCATACGCCTCTGCCCCAATCAATCAGTCCAAAGGCTGTTTCTGGCTCAAAGGAATATTGCTTCTCCCCTTCACCTATCGTTACAGTTCCAGTCGCTGGCATACAGTTAGTCTTATGATTGTAGTAAAATAACGTCTTCTTCTCTTGAAATGGAGTGGCAATAACGAGTGATGTTAAATCTGGCTGCGATAACGTCACATCCACCTCTTTCGTTGGTTGACTTTTGCTCGTTGAGCGGCAGCGTAGCCGTCTTCCACCCGAATACACCTCGAAGTGCATTTCTACATCCTTACTCTTATAATGTAAATTGCCCTGCTCAGCTGAGCGTGGCATGTTCAATGAACTGAATGGAAGCGCTAACATTTTTGTAATCTCATAATGCTGACCAGTTGCAAATTCGAATAGCTTTACCGACACATGCCCAGCATATCCTACATGACCGATCGTCATCTGTAAGCAATAATCCCATTATTCACCTGATAAAAATCCCATTCCTTAATTCGCCACGGCGCAGCTTTGATCGCCTCGCGGTTGTACGTTAAAATTGCACGTGTACTATAGCCCTTCTGATTTAATATTCCCTGCTGATTAAGTAATGGTCCTGGAGTTATTATTTCTTGTTGCACAGAAACACCTCCATTTAATTGGTGGACTAATATTTCATACATCCTTAGTGAGATTATAGACTGTAGGGTTTCTTTATTCAATCAGTTTAAAGAAGTGGAGGCTGCCAGCAGTCAGTTACGACATTTTGGGCAGCCTCTAAACATGCATCTTAGCTTAACAAAGCTTCACTCTGTTTCTTCCACTTGCTTTAACCTCGTATAAAGCATTATCCGCATTTTTCATCAGTTCCCCGGCAGTACTTCCATCTGTTGGATAAATTGAAATTCCAATACTTGAGGACGTCTGGATCACATGCTCACCAATATGTAATGGCTCTTGAGTCTTAGATAAAATTCGTTCGCCTATTTGTAAAGCAGCCTGCTCATCGTGGATTTCATTAAGAATAATCGTAAATTCATCTCCACCAAGACGAGCAAATGTATCACTTTCTCTGAGACAGCTTTGGACTCTCTTAGCAAACTGCTTGAGAAGCTCATCACCAACGTCATGCCCAAATGTATCATTAATATACTTGAACTTATCTAAATCCATGTACATAATTGCAAGTTTTCTTTGGTAACGCTTCGCTTCTTTTAGTGATTGCTCCAATTTTTCTTGAAATAATCTTCGATTGGCAATGCCTGTCAATGAATCATAATACGCCATATAGTTTAGCTTTTCTTCAAACAGCCTTCTTTCCGTAATGTCTCTGGCTACAATTAGAATGTGAAGGGGATGTCCATTATCATCTGCAATAAGTGTCCCTTTCGCTTCTATCCATATCAAACTTCCATTAACATGTTCATATCTAAACTCAATAACATCATTTTTTCTGAAATTCAGCATATCCATAAACTTGCTTCTAGCGTGTGGGACATCCTCCTGATAAATAAAATCGAAGGCTATGTTTCCCTCGAGCTCTGACGTCTTTATTCCTAAAACCTGTTCATGAGACGGCGATGCATACCTAACCCTACCATTAACATCCCATACACTTACAAGATCACTCATATTTTGAGCAATCAATCGATAACGCTCTTCACTTGCTCGTAACGCTTCTTCAACCTTTTTCAGGGCGGTAGTATCTTTGGCTATACCAAAAACTCCAACCACTTCCCCATCTACTATTAACGGTACATTCTTTACAAAGAGATGTACTCTATCCCCGTTCCTATGAAAAGCATCCGCTTCATATTCACAGGATATACCATCTCTAACTTTCTATATAAATTGATCAATATAGTCAAGCTGTCTAGGATCAAAAATATCTCTATATGATAAGCTCTGCATTTCTTCCATAGAGTAACCTAAAATTTTTGTAACAGCCTGATTAACACCTACAATATACCCTTCGATGGAAAACGTGACAATAGCATCTGGGTTATAGTCGATGATGGACTTATAAATTTCATTTGCATGCTCACTAAATAACACATTCATTAATTTTTCCTCTTTCAATAAAAATATCATTTAGGTGTCACTTCGAAATGAATATAATAGAGGTAGGCTTCTTATACCAATATCAACGTAATAAATAGACATAGAAGTACAATACACACAAAAAAGTATAATGCACTATTTATTCATGTGATATAAGTATTTCGAACTATTTACATGAAATCGATAATATAAAGCAAAAAACATTAATCATGTAGGCCGATATTTATTGACCAAGCTCTGCCTTATATTCACTAGGCGTTACTCCTACATACTTCTTAAACACCTTGGAAAAATAGGTGCGATCAGAATAACCTAACGACAAGGAGAGCGATTCAAGCGATTGATTGGAGGTTTTCAATATTTTTTCTGCCATTTTCATTTTATATTGATGAACATAATCGGTAAAGTTAACTCCTGTTAGTCGTTTAAAATAGCGAGAAAAATAGCTTGGGTTTAGGTATAAATATTTGGCAACATCAATTGACGTAATATTTTGAGAAATATGCTGATCAATATAATGCTGAATAACCTGCAGCTTTGGTTCCTGGACGACAACCCTCGATTGTTTCACACGTGATTCCATCATTCGCATAAGGCATTTCTCCAACAGCAGCATTACTTCATCCAATGTTTTAACGTGTAAAATTTGACTAAAATAATCCTCAGCAAGCTTTTTCTTAGCGAACACCGCCTCCAAGCCGCGCAAATGAAAAAGCAGCAGGGATACTAGCTCTTTCGGGTTCATATTGCTTGAAGCTAATGTCTGGGAAAGCTTGTTCATTGTATGTTGTAACATTACCGCATCCTGCTTTAGTAGCACTCGCTCCAGCTCAACCTTTTTCTCCTCGAAAAAGCTCGGCTCAGGTATAAAAAACACCTGCTCTAATTGATTAGGCTCAAGCTTTATTAACTGCCCCTTACTATAGAATGAAACCTTATCCTCAACAATTTTCTTATAAAGCTTCCCTAATAATCGAAGTTCAAGCTGATCCTTCAACATAAAAACGAGAAGCTCTGCCTTTAGATATTCAGCTATTTTATTTTGAAGAGAATGGATAAAGCCTTCAAACGTCTTACTCGCATTGTTAACTAAATTGCTACGATAATTATAAGTAAATACAACATTCTCCTGCTCTAAAAAAACAGTGATTCCATCGTATCCATTTGCCAGCTCCTGTGCAATATTATATATTCCATATACGATCAGTGAGTAATCCTTCTGCGTATAGAGCTCAGCACTAGACGCTTGGCTCAAGTTAGCAATCGCTAGTATAAAATGAGGAGCACTCCACTGTATACCAAGCTGGTCTGCATGCGCGATGGTCAACTCTGGATTAAATCCATCCTTTATCCGTTTAAACAGTCCTTTTTTATAAATGTCCATACTGTAGCTGGTCATTTTCTGCTCGACACCAAATTCTCTCGGATTCAATAAAGTAATCGATTTACGTAGACTCTGCATCAGTTGCTCAGCTGTCAGCTTATCCTTTATTAAATAATCATCTGCATCGAGCTTCAAAGCTTTTTGTGCATAATGAAAGTCCTCATGACAGGTTAAAAATATAATTCTTACGTTCGGCTTGATTGCAGCAAATTCACCTGCTAGCTCGATGCCATCCTTTTTAGGTAGGCCGATGTCGCTAATTACGATGTCAGGCATCGTTTCTCTAAACATGCTTTGAGCCTTCGTGCTAGAATAGGTTACTCCTACAACATGCAGGTTCAACTGTTCCCAATCAATCATTTGTTCCAGAAGCTTTAGCATTGGAACGTCATCATCTATCAGCATCACCTTATACATGTCCATCAGCCTCCTTAAATGTTAACGCATCGAGTGGAATTCTAATCAATGCAATCGTTCCTGGATGTCCTTCAGCAAGCACAAGCTCCGCAGCCGAGCCAAATGAAAGCTTAAGCCGTTGCACAATATTTTTAAGACCTACTCGACTGTAAGCAGCAGCCTGACCGTTAGCTTCTAACGCCAATAGCTCATTTAACTCTTGAAGCTGCTCCTTCTCTATCCCATCGCCGTTGTCAATAATCTCAATGATCATCCAATTTTTTTCTCGCTTTACACATACGCTTATCGTTGCATCTTCGACATCGACAAGCCCATGAACAATGGCATTCTCGACAATTGGCTGTAGCAGCAGCTTAGGTATAATCACTTCCTTGAGGTCCTGCTCCAGCTTAATGTCCAGCTGTACCTGCATATCATTACGTATTTTCATAATTTCTACATAATGCTTAAGCAATACGCATTCTTCCTCTATCGTAACTGGCTCATTTACTTTCAAATAGGCTCGCAATAGACTCATTAATGAATCAATAACACCGCTATGAAGCTGATCCTTTTGTAGTAACAAACTACACTTAATAGAATTTAAAGTATTTATTAAAAAATGAGGACGGATTTGCATAAACAATGCTTCGAGCTCCATGGCCTTCTTCTGCTCCTGCGCCTGCTCAATGTCATAGATGAGCTGTTGAAGCTGATCGAACATATCATTTAGTGAATAGCCTAGCTCTGCAATATCATCCTTCCCCTTCACCTCTAATCTAACATTCAGATTCCCCATTGCAAATTGACGTACAACTCTTTGCAGCTTCTGAATTGGTGTATATAATTTTTTCGCACTAACCATTGAAAATATTGAAAATACAACAAATAATACCGTTACAACAGCAATTCCAGAATAGAACACTTTTGAGCTGGAGCCGATTAAAGATTCTTGAGATGTTTCAAACACGAGCGTCCAGTTTGTCTTATCAACGACCATCTCCGTCCGTATTCCACCTTGCCTGTTATCCTCAGCTATTAAAGAAGGGCCATCCTGAGCTGTAATACGTACACCTGCCGTATCATAGAGTGCTGCCTTGCCAAATTGAATGGATTCAATTAAACTATCAAAATATTCTCCGTCAATCGTAATTAACAAAACAGATAACATTTCGTGATTTTTCATATCTTGAATAACACGAGCAATATAATAGCTTCCTTTACCATTGTCCTCATTCACCATACCGATCCATTGCAATGGTCCAGCCTTACTATAGTCGATTTTGGATAATACATACTCTAAATTATTTTTTATTTCATTTACTCCAGCTGTGCTTGAGGATGACACAATAAACTGATGCTGATTGACCAAAAACATCTTAACATCATTATTAAGTGGTTTAGAGGCTACAAAGGAAAGCTCGTCCTCAATATACCGGAATGTTTGATAATCCTCATGACTGTTCAATCGCTCAACATTAGAAAACTTCTTCAGGTATTGCTTAAAGCCCTCGTCATTCACAATATAATAAGAAGAGAAGGATATATCATCAATCGTTCTAGAAATTTCATCATTAATCACGCTTAACAAATTTTCGTTACTGAGCTCTACCTTTTCGATCATTGAATCACGAATGAGACTGAAGGAAAAAGTTGCTACAGCTACAATCGGTAAAAAGATATAGAGAAGAAATGAAAGCTGTATTCGTCTATGATAGGTTAACTTAGCCATATTACACTTCCTCCTCTATTCCGATGAGTTAAACGTTAGAGCAACGATATCTACTTACTAGTATAGTGTTTTTTTCACTTCTGTATAATGGAAAATAGAGCTTTGAAGATCTGTGATTACACTAGATCTTCAAAGCTCATTACTATTACTGAATCAAGCCTTTTTCATTAATGATTTTTGTAGCCTCATCAACCATCCATTGTTGAACTTCATCAATTGGCTCATTACTTAGCATAAATTTACTAAAGCCATCGCCAATAATCTTAGTTAACTCAGAAGTTGCAGTAGTCATATACTTCGGAGAGTCAAGGAACTGAATCTCATCGCTGCTTATTGTATAAGTTAATGATTCTAGATCATACCATTGCTCATTTCCTGCAATGAGACGGTTAAGAATTTTTTCGTTATCTGCTTTTTTCCAGCCTGAGAACTCCGTTCTTAACTCTGTATCAGCAGTTGTCATAAAGCGCATTAGCTTGAAAGAAGCCTCAGGATTTCCTGTAGTGCTACCCATAACTAGCATGTTTCCACTTGTAAAGTATTTACCTCCTTCATACTCTTTAGGCTCAACACCAGCAGGTGGTAATGGAACAGGAGCAAATGCTGTTACGAAATCATGTGGATACTGTTCTTGATTTGCTGGATCAGGCAATGTAAAGTTACCAGTTAAGAGCATTGCTGCTTCACCGTTAAAGAACTCTGTGCGATATGCAAGCTTAGCTGCTAGTACATCAGCATATGGCTTAGTTGATTTATCGATTGACTCCATATCTTTGCGAAGCTGGAAGAAGTATTTGTATGTTGGGTCAGCTAAAATTGTTGTTCCATCGTCATACAAGAACGGATCCTTCATAACCGTTTGAGCTGGTGCGTTCATATACAGCTCCCAAGTATGAAAGTATGTTCCATAGCGTTTGTCTACACCTTCACCTTTCGTTAGCTTTTTCGCGTATTCACGATAATCGTCCCATGTCCAGCCAAACTTCGGAACTTCTAGACCCACTTCATCCAGTGCATCCTTATTAAGCAGCACATAGTTAAGACTCTTCGTATATTGCATGCCGTAGTATGTTCCATCAATTTTCGGATTTACATAGTATTCCTCTTCAGGTACTAGACCTTCTTGAGCATATAGATCATTAAGTGGATGGAAGGCATTTCTGCTCGCACGCTCTAAAACTGAGCCAAGATTAGGCATTTGAATGACGTCTACCTCTTCACCAGAAGAAATTAAAAAGTCTAGCTTCTTTTGCATTTCAACAGAATCACCAGGAACCAGGACAACATGCTCTACTTTAATATTAGGGTTTAGTGCCATAAATTCATCAAGCATTGCTTTTGTTGTACCTTCAGTCGCTTCGTTATCCCAGTTATAATACTTGATTGTCACAACCTCATCAGTCGGCTCTTCTTTAGCATTGTTAGCGCTCTTATTGGAACCAGAATTAGATGACTGAGAGTTTTGAGAACCTGAATTATTGTTACCACACGCACTAATTACTAAGGAAAATGCTAACAACAATGTTAGTAGTGTCAAAAAACTAAATTTTTGTTTGCGTTGCATAATGTAATCCCCCGTCTTCATATTTTATTTGAACACCTTCATTATAGTAAGTCTACTAAAATGCTACGTGTAAAATTTTGCGCTTGTAGGCAAACTTTTTTGACTTTATTTACGTTCACTAGAAGCTTATAGAAAATGCCTTTAGTCTATTTATTATCCTTTAACTCCGCCTAGTGCAATACCATCGATGACCTGCTTTTGTAGCACAATAAATAGAATAACTAAAGGTATAATTCCTGACAATGCTGCCATCATCATAATAGCATAGTTGTTTGAATAGTCGTCTCTAAAGAACGTCATACCTAATGGGATGGTGTAATTTAATTTGTCCATTAAAAAAATAAGCGGATTTTGATAATCATTCCATGTCCATATAAATTTAATTATTGCAACAGTCGCTAATACAGGCTTACATAAAGGAATCATGATAGAGAGGAAGATTCGCCCTTGACTTGCTCCATCGATGCGCGCTGCCTCCAAATAATCATCACTTATGCTCATCATAAATTGTCGCAATAAAAAAGTGAAATAGATTGAAAACATACTCATTAAAATTAGTGCAATATGAGTATCATATAGACCGAGCCAACGAATAACGATAAAGCGCGGAATAAGTGTTGCTTGATCTGGAATAATCATAAACGACAGTAAAGCCAAGAATACGATATTCCTCCCACGAAACTTTAACTTCGTTAAGGAATATGCCGCCATCGATGAAATAACGATGGTTATTAGAGTTGTAATTACAGCTACCTTAATTGAATTACCATAAAACAGGTAGAACGGTACTCTTCCCATCCAAACAGCCTTAAAATTATAAACAACATTAATTGACTCTGGAATCCATTGTATCGGAAACCTCATAACATCCTTCTCAAACTTAAATGCTGCCGATAGCATCCATACAAGTGGGACTAGAAATACTAACGAGAACATTCCCATGATGATGGTCGTAATGACTTTTCCAAAATTGTTACGTACAAGCTGCATATTTATCCCTCCTTCAGTTCCGTTAAGCTTCTATTCATCCTTATTGAGTTTCCATGTAAGTGCAGTAAGTATGCCGATAATTGCAAAAAGCAACCATGATATAGATGAGGCATAGCCCATGTTATAGTTAACAAACCCTTCCTCATAAATTCGATACACTAGAACAGTTGACGAATTATGCGGACCTCCCTCAGTTAGGAAAGAAATGATATCAAACACCTTAAACGAACCGATTAACATCGTAATCAATAAGAAGAAGATTGTTGGACGCAGCATCGGAATCGTAATTCTAAAAAACTTCTGAAGTCCATTTGCACCATCAATTTCAGCTGCTTCATATAGCTCCTCAGATATATTCGTCAAGCCTGCAAGGAAAATAATAATGGTATAACCTAAACCAGCCCATGAGCTAATGATTGCTACCGATGCAAGTGACATGTTCGGATCAACAAGCCATCTAGGTGGATTCTCTATTCCAATATTCATTAAGAACTGATTAATTGGTCCTAATGACGGATGGAACAATGCACTCCATACAGCTGCTATCGCGATAATGGAAGAAATATACGGTATAAAGAATGTCACTTTAAAATAATCCTTAAAATATACCTTCTTGTGAATAATAACCGCTAACACTAAAGAAATAGCAATCGGTATTGGAACCGTTAATATGGTATATATAAAGTTATTTTTTAATGCCACTATTATCGTTGGATCGTTCTGAAACATGCGAATATAGTTATCTAAGCCTGTAAATTTAATACCGGACATCCCTGAAAGCAAATCCCATGACGAAAAGCTTAAATAAAGTGAGAATCCTAAAGCAAATACGTTAAAAATAAGCATCCCGATAATCTCCGGTAAAAGAAACAGCCATCCTAGTATTGCTTCCTTACGTGCAGGTGTCCAAAATCTTTTGCGCTGCTCTCTTTCTATTAACGTTTGTTTGGTAGCTTCCACTACTCTTCACCTCTGTTCCTTGTATTGTGTCTATATTAATTCATTCCTGGCAGCTGTAAGAGCTAGATTCTGACTAGCAGGGTGTAAAATTTTTACCTTTCTTCATGCAGTCAAACTCACTTTGCTAAATAAATAAGGATGCTTAGCATGTCAGTATCACTGACGCACTAAACATCCTTCTGCACAAAAATAACTTTGCTAACTTCGCTACAACGTCTTACACTCGCTTTATTTTAACTAAACCTACTACTGAGCTAGCTGTCCCATTAGCGCAAAAACTCTCCATAACACAAGGGCTGCTTCTGCTCGGGTTGCTGTGTCCAATGGATGAAAGCTTCCTTGAGAATCGCCTTGGATTACTTCCAAAGCATACAGCGCTTGGACCGCATCAAGCGCCCAAGAGGCTATCTCTAGATTGTCATGAATCTGTAGTTGCTGCTGCTCTATAGACTTAGAGAGAGCACCAAGCTTATATTCGATCGCTCTTACCGTCATCACAGCCATTTCTTGTCGAGAAATTGAATGATCTGGGAAGAATGCTTCCTCTGTTACACCACGGACAATTCCTGCTTGTTTCGCTGCTAAAACTGCCTGACTATACCAAGCATCCGACTTAACATCAGCGAACGGATTGTTAGTAATATTTTCTTTTATATCTAGCATTCTTACTAGCAAAGCCGAAAATTCTGCACGAGTGATTACTTTCTGTGGCGCATAGGAGGTGTCATTCACTCCCTGAACAATCGCTCTTGCCGCTAAAGCATCGATTGCCTGTTTAGCCCAATGGTTGTCATTAACATCCACAAAGCTACTTTTATATTCCATTACACTATAAACACCAGGTTTGTCTGCCTTAACAATATATTGCTGCTTTTCTTGATCGAATTGACTACTTACATATTCCCAATGAGCTTTCTCTTCGTTATAAAAATAAACACCAATTAAATGTTCATTAACGATTGATCCTTGGATAGCAAGCTTCAATTCTACACCATTCCACTGCTGCTCCTGTTTAACCTGAAGCTGTACTGTCTGACCAGCTGGCTGGAGTACTCCACTACCACCTTGCAGCCTTTGATTGGCTAGTTGATCAACTCGTTCCGTGCTTAGCTCACTGACCTCATAGCTTAATTGAGATTCAGTGTTGTCTGTCTGCTCAGCAGAAGTACCATTACCCCCTCCAGGTGAAGGGGTATGGCTACCGCTGCCTTCGCCTGGGGTTTCACCAGGCGTTTCACCGCCTTCGTTCGTATTATTAATAATATGAATGGTAATAGATTGAATGTCCTCTGCATTGCCAGCATGATCATAGGATCGATACTCGATGGAATACTGACCTAGTTCCTCTAAGCTAATCGTAGATGCTTCAGATAGCTCCTGCCACTCGCCCTCATTAATACGATATACTGTACGCTTAATGCCCCAGCCATTGGCCTGTCCATTACCAAGATCAACTGCATTAAATTGTACTGTAACGTCTCCATGATACGTGTAAGGCTCTACCAGTTCACCTTGAACAGTAACTTCTGTTACTGGCGCAGTTGTATCCTTAGGCCATAATTCCAGTCGTGGAGCATAGATACCGCCTTCGCTCGCTTTACTTCGAATATCCGTCGCTAGATCTGACCCAATTTGCTTTAAGACCAAACTAACAAGCTGATCACGATCATACTGTTCACTTACGTAATCTGTTACATCGAATTCTCGCCATGCTTCAGGTCCAGAAAATGTATTCATGGCAACCTGATGGCCATACGCAGGAGCATTATTATACGTAATGGTAGATTGTGTCCATTCGTCATCCTCTACTGCGTATGCAACAATATCAGAAACCGTACCTTTGGAGTCATTTGTTTTTCCATAAACATAAAGCTTCGCAAGCGCAACCTCACCAACAAAATCACTTATGTCGAATTTCAAATATACTTTTCGATCATATTTTCCAGTTCCGTTACGAATTTGAAGGAAATTTACGTGACCGTAGTTATTATTTCCTGAATCTCCACCTTCAACATACGTATTACTTTCTACTGGAATAATCGTCTCGATTCCTTCAGCTGGCTTAAGGTCTGTTAAATCGATGCTTCCAGCATCCGCATCGATCCGTAGTTTAATCGTATAGCTAGCACCTGTTGCCGCACTCGTATCCACTTGAATAATCGTCGTCGGTGCATACTGAAGCACTGTAATCTCAGAATCCGCCTCTAGCTCCGCTAAGCTTGTCATACCAAGCTCCAGCTTAATGTATTGCTGCAGCTTAGTCGGATCAGAAACAGCCAATGTTACGATATCACTATCTTGCTTCAGCATAATTGAAGCTGGTTGATGAGAGCGCAACAGCTTCAGGCTTCCCGCACTCCAGAAATTTGCTCCTAACAAGTCTAGTTCAGTATGCCTAGCAGCCTGCACTTCTGCCGTATTAGATATAATTTCAACCTTGGGTGACTCGCTATAGCTTTGTGTTGCTTGTGCGTTCGAACCCGGTAACAGCACATAAGCATAGCTCTCATTCAAGGGCATCGTTCCATGCTGGTAAGCAAGGCTGGCATAATGACGAGTGAGCAATTGTGTACTGCCGTTTACATTAATATCATTCCATGAGCCTTCTCTCGTTTCTCTCATAACCTTTAGTGTAGGAGATTCAGGGAAATAATAACCGATATCTGTTCCTGGCACATTCCCCTCTAGATTAGCCCAATTGACTGTTAGTTCTTGAGTAAATGAAGCGCTAGAAAGCTCCTCACCGTTCACGATTAACGTATTGTCACCGTTTTGATTCAATTTACGGTTATCAACAATTGTTTCAACTGGATTGTTACCTGTTGCTGTAATTCCTGCACCAAGTGCTACGATCTCATCATCAAACATAAACCATGATTTTTTCCCTTGCAGATCACTGCCAGTTAATCGTTCTAAAGAGAAATCCATACCTACTGAACTGTACAGCCCGTCTACGTTTGCACCGCCGACCCAGCTTTTCGTGTTTAATGTCGATGCCCAAGCTACAGGGGTTTTCGTTTTCCCTGACCCATCGGTCGTCGTTCCGGGCAGTCTGAATAAATCTACAGTTGGCCAGAAGCCGTCTCGATACTGTGTCTGATCGTCATTGTAGATATAAGTCATACCAGCCCCAGTATACCAGCCCTTCGGATTTTCTCCATTTCCAAACTCAAAGGATGAGATTCTTGTCGAAAACATACTAAGAGCCAAACCAAAATTTTCTCTTAGATGGACAGCTTTGTCCATACCTGCAAACAGATGACTCTTCACTAGCGGGCCACGTGGCACGATTGAATGATCATTTAATAGCTGCTGTAATAGATTTATTTCATAAATGGACGAACCCGCATAATAATCCGTTAACTGATCCTGTTCAACCCATTGCTTAATCATACTGCGATATTGAGTAGCTAATGGCTCTGGTGCACTTTCACTAAGTCGTAGTATGGTCAAAATCATACCACGAGCTGAGCCTGTCGTTGCACGTGAAATTCCACGACCATTGACCATGTCCATCGCCAAGCCATTATAGATAATAGGCTCAAAGCTCTGACCTACCCAATCATAAATATTGTTAATACGAGGATCGGTTAATGGCCACTCAGAATCATTGAGCAAATATCCCATCTCTGCCGCTCCCTTTAACCATACACCACCATAGCCTGCTGTATAGGCAAATGTAGCGTGCTGTACTAAGGAGCCGTCACGATATACGCCATCCCCCTGCTGAACATAGTCAAACTCTTTACCAATTGCATCTCTACCTTGAACGATTTTCGCACTATTTTTACCGAGTACACCTCGTAAAGTTACAACAAGTGCTTTGTCGAGTAAGTTCGCACCATTCATCGGTACATTGGTAACACCAAGAATCGTACCATAATTAGGATTTGCCGAGAAACGATCAATCGCTGTAAGGTAGTTCGTTACATCAGTAGTCATTAGCTCATCATACATCAGCACAAGAATATCAATAATCGTTTGTGGCGCTCCAATTTCCCAATCATACCAATTATCATAAGGACTCTTCTGCTCATTGTAACGATTGCTATACATCCAAGCGAGCGCTGCGATAATATCATCTCGCAAATGATTATCCAAATAATAGCTTGATCCGATTGTTTGATACGCTAATGCTAATGTTTTAATACGTGAGAAATTCGAGGACATTTGTGCCGAGCTTGTGGTGCTGGCCAAGTCGCTCCATAGATAGGTTCGATTAACTTCCTTTTCTAGCTGATCCCAAATTCCACTTCCCTCATCATTAGAAAGTGATTGATCCAAATTTGTTATATACTGCTGAATGATAGGATCGTCTACATCATAGGAAGTACCGCCTGTTAACTTGTCGAACCATTTTTGACGCAGCTCGGAGTAAACCTCTGAGCTTGCATCAACAGACACTATAGCACTTGCTGAATGTGAGCCATCCGACGTTTCAGCTGTAATCGTTACAACACCTGGCTTTATAGCCCTTACAAGACCATCATGAACCGTTGCAATTGTTTCATCAGAAGAGCTCCAATTCACCACAACTGTATCTGCGACTGAAGCTGGTGTAATAATCGCTTGTAGCTGAACTGAATCGGCAACTGCAAGGGATAAAGTGCTCTGATCTAAAGCTAATCCGGTTGCACCATTCCACTCGATTAACTGAACATCATCAACCCACGCCTTACCCGATGAAAAGTCTAATATCGGTTCTACAAATAGCCTAGTGGTACCTGTAGGTGTAGTGAGATATAGCTCTCGGTACTCCCAATCATTCGTTCCTGAAAATTTTTCTGTAGCAGGTCCATCTCCAACTTTCGCAGAAGGACTATAGTATTGTGTTCTTATTGCCATTCCATAGCTTGAACTTCTTGCCGCGACATTTTCTGTTTTAATCCAAAAGGAAAGCTTGTAGCTTTTCCCTGCAGACACAGGAACGATATTTTGCACGGATGCTCGATCTGACGTTGCAGCTCCAGATAGCAATAACGCGTTGCTCCCGCTGTGAGATACGGTCGAATCCACTGATATGTTAGCGTTTTCAACTTTGAAACCACCTATCCAAGGACTCGGTATAAGCTTATCCTGCCATTTGCTTGTAGCTGCACTGTCTATGGCTGTAAGCTCAAACCCGCCATTTTGCAGCAAATTCACTGGCTCACTTTCTGCAAATATTTTGCTCGGTGCCAATAAGCCATACGCTGGCACAATTAATGTAACAATAAGAAATAACTTCATCACACGTGATAACATGATTCTCCTCCTCATTATTATATAAGTTGTACATTGCGAGTTTAACTTACAAAAAATAGAGCATGGTGTAATATTTTTAGTCAATTCGAGGATAATTTTGACCCTTACACGGAAAAGAGACTGTTAGAATCGCTCTATTAGCGTCTACAGTCCCGTTTCTGATCAACTCTCTTGAATGATAGTACCCTTTTCATACCAATAGCCTTTATGCCCATAAGTAAGCCGAAGAAGTGCCTCCATATAATAGTAGTCGCCCCATATCATATAATCATCTGGAGAAAGTCCACCACGTACATGATAGGAGCCATGCTTCAATAGTCCTTCTGCTTCTGGCTTATCGATGGTAGCGTAATTGGTTATTAAGCTGTTTAAGGATGTGAGCATCCCTTGTTCTAGATAATCTCGTTCAGCGTGAGTGGCAGACAATCCCTCTAATAGCTCATGAATGCCACAAATCGCTATCGCGGAAGATGAGCTATCCCGCTTCGTATCAGCATCAATTGGTGCAGAAAAATCCCAATATGCGACGCCATCCTCCGGCAAATTGTTCAGAAAGTATTTCGCTAAGCGTATAGATGCTTCTTGATAACGCAGATCACCAGTATAGTGATATATAAGTGCAAAACCATAAATTCCCCATGCTTGGCCTCTTGCCCAGGTCGAGCCATCGTTGTAGCCTTGCTCCGTTCCACCTCTTATCGCATCACCTGTTTGCTGATTGAAATAAAACGTATGATAGGAAGAATCATCACCTCTAACAAGAAATCTTCTGCTTTTCTCAGCATGCATCATCGCTACCTGAGCATAGCGCTCATCACCTGTTTGCTCAGTTGCCCAGAATAGAAGCGGCAGATTCATTAAACAATCAATAATGATTCGACCGCCATTTTTTTCGTCTCCCTCTATTCCCCATGCTTGAATAATACCGATTGACTCTCGCCAGCGCTTCATCAAGACGTCTGCTGCTTTTAGAGCAAGCAGTCTAGCAACCTCATCTCTCTCAATGAACCATTGCGCCTTAGCTGATAATGAGTAAAGAAACCCTATATCATGATGATCGAGAACGCGATGCTCTGCCAAACGCTTCTGGAAGCTTGCAACGGTTTGCAAGGCAGCAGCTCTAAACTGCTCATCCTTTGTTTGTTCATAGCAAAGCCAAAGCATTCCTGACCAAAAACCGTTCGTCCAATCATCATTATCATTGAGAAGATAACTGTCATTTACACTAACATGAGGAAAACGCCCATTAAAACGTGCTATATTATTTTTTGTTTTCCGTATTGCATCCTGTAATGCTGCTTGTATCATATAGACCTCCAGCCACTACTGATTTGATGTTTAACCCATTGTATAGCAGCTCATCAATATTAATTTGCATAATTTATTGTTCATAAGTGAATTATTTTGACTTTTCTAATGAGACTTTAGTAGGTTCAATATAGATTAGACAGACCTATGCGCTTATAGTCTCTAAGTGCTATTTTTTTTATCAAATTGTAACCAAGGACACATACTTTATATTTTTTCCAAAGTATACTAGTCAATGTAAAGTAACGTAAGCATCCTTTGTGGTATACCAAAAGTATACTTATGGATACTACAGAGAGTGTTGCGAAACTGATATGCTAATTAAGGCTTCAGATAACGAAGCTATTCTGAACATAAATGAATTCGGGAGGAATAAATACTATGTACGAAACATCAGTACGGAATCTAAAAGAAGGGGATGTATTGGCAAAAGCGATTGTTGGTAAGAACGGAATGGTTATTCTCAATAAAGGCACTAAACTTACCCAGTCTTATATTAAACGTCTTAATGAATACGGTGTGAGTAGCGTGCATATCGAGAAAAAAATTGAAAAAAAAGTTGAGAAGATTTCGTTATCTATCGCTAAACCAATGACAAAGGATAAAGTGATCAATCAATCGCCTGTAAGAAATCGTGATTTTATATATAACGCGATTATGGATCGAGCGAACCAATTTACAATGACATCGGTTAAATTAAGCTCAGAAAAGCAGGCTCGTCTCATTAATATGCTTCGTCAAACATTAGTGGATATTTTAGCTCAGCCGAGAACAGTCGAGCTGCTGCTTACTCTTCACGATTATGATCACTATCTGTTTACACATTCACTTAACGTGGCGATATGGTCAGCGTTAATGGGGATGGAGCTTGAATATAATAGCTCACAAATGCTGGAGTTATTGCTAGGAGCTCTGTTATTTGATATCGGGATGACACAAATCCCGGTAGAAATCGTTAAGAGCAATGGTACATTAACGAAAATGCAATGGGAAACATTGAAGAGGCATACGACAATTGGCTACACCCTCATGACGAGTATAGAAGGTATGCCTCATATGTCAGCAATGTGTGCACTGCAGCATCATGAACGATTTGATGGATCTGGTTATCCGTTAAACCTTAAAGGAAACAGCATTACAGAGTACGCACAGATCGTCGCAATTGCCGATTGCTACGATGCATTAACCTCTAGCAGAATGCACCGTATGGCTTATACAGTTCAAGAAGCGATCGAGTTTATGTTTGCTGCAGGTAATTATTTTTACAACGCTGATCTTGTTAAAGTCTTTCTCAAACCAATTACAGCTTATCCATTATCGAGCATTTTGACGCTAAGCAATGGTCAGATGGCGGTGGTTTCATCCTATAGCTCTGCGATTGCCCATCGTCCAGTCGTCAAAATTATTCGAGAAGCAAACGGAACCCCTGTTCATACTCCTTACGAGCTAGATTTGGCAAAGGAGTGCAATATTACGATCGTATCCAGTACAGCTTAGTTTAATTGAATTAGTTAAATAAGGAGCTAACGAAGGTCAATGAAAAAGCTAAATGCTATAAAACATATAGCAAGGAAAGGAATGAATGACAGACGCAAAAGCATCGAAGCTTATATGAACCAACTTGAGCACAAAAGCTATGATACCTATCAGCATTGCTTACGAGTATCTAGACTGGCTAGAGGATTCGCAGCATATTTACAGCTAAGTCCAAGCGAGCAAGCTAAACTTGTTCAAGGCTGCTATTTACACGATCTCGGAAAACTGTTCATTCCAGATGCAATATTAAAGCACGAAGGAGCATTAACAACCGAGCAATGGTCAATTATGAGAGCACATTCGATGTTTGGTGGGATGATTCTCGATCAATTGTTTACAAGTATCGACTCTTCCATATATGAGGTGGTTGTGCATCATCATGAGCATTGGGATGGCAGCGGCTATCCAAGTAATCAGAATGGCGAACAGATTCCATACTTTGCGAGAATTTGTAGTATTATAGATGCCTTCGATAGCATGATCTCGGATCGCTGTTATCGAAAAGGATTGTCTTACGAGCAATGCATTAGTGAGCTTCGCAAGCACAGTGGGAAGCAATTTGACCCCGAGCTTGTTGAAAGGTTTATCAAATTTACAAATAGCGCAGGTTATCCCCTCCTCCCATCTACACCTGCCTATGTATCCGTGTTATAAAATGTGAATTGGTGGACACGTTATATCCAATGCCCTTTTACAGAGAACCCTTTTACCCTTTTATATTTCCCATTTTAGACCATAGTCCAGTACCCATTGCATAAATCTCCTGTAGAATAAAGAAAATGCTACAACTAAGGAGGACATTATGACGTTATTTACCAGATACCGACATCTACTGGCTATTCTGTCTATTCCTTTGCAAGGGCTATTTTACATGCTTATCGCCTCACTTATTAGTCAAAGCAGCATTCCTATTAACAGCGCACTTGATGATCGCATCCCTTATGTTTCATGGTTCGTTGTCTCTTATGCTGCATGGATGCTAGTGCTTTATGTTGCTTTCATTTATATAGGATTGACCGATCGTGCTCTATACTGGCGAACAATTATCGTCTACAATGTAGCTGTCACTGTAAGTAATATCATATTTATGCTGTATCCTACGTATATGCCTCGTCCAGACATCACAGGTGAAGACATTTTCACTAGTCTTGTATTATTTATTTATAGCAACGATCAACCCGTCAATTGCTTTCCTAGCATCCATTGCTTAACGACTTATTTGCTATTCATCACTATGATCCGTCATAAGCTGCTCTCGCTTGTCCCACGAATATTGACCTCTATTTTTCTTTGGTCGATTATTGCTTCCACCGTATTTATTAAACAGCATGCGCTTATCGATGTCATTGGCGGCATCGCTTTAGCAGAAGCAGCCTATCGATTGCTTTATTACATGCTAGATAAACAGCGCAGTAAAGCCAATCAATCCGGTGTTACATGGAATGGTTGAGTATAGTTAATGGGATCAAGACTATGCGGCTAATGAAAAAAGAGGGGCGCATGTCCCTCTTACAACAATCTACTCAAAGGACCGAATAAAGCTCTCAGAACAGTAAGCGGCCCTGGAATATGAAATAGATTAAAAAAAGAGAATAACGTAGCTAGCGACAAAACTGTTGCGAAGGTGATTTTATCTCTTTTCGCAATATGTTTAAGCTGCTTTCGCTCAAATATAATAATCGACCACACCAATAGCTGCGTCAGTATAATAGTGCTCCAATTGAAACTCATTATTCTTCCACCTCGTCAAATGGTAGTCCAGCAGGAGGACCAACGTAACCAGGTCTTCTTACTTTTGCATGAACATCAATATTCACCTTTACCTCTGCAAACTTTTCATTCCAATTATGCTTCTCTTTATGCCACTCCTTAGGATACTTTTGGTGAAATCTTTTCCCTAACTCGATGACATCAGTTTGGTATTCCTTCTGCAGCTTTTCAAGGGCTTGTGTTACTCTTTCCTTTAATGCTTCTTCGAATTTTGACTTTAGCTTTTTCATTGTTTCCTCATTGGCTAGGTTTACATGCGTTTCATTTTGCACAATATCTCCCTCCATATCGATATGGAGGTTCATGATCCAAGTGCCATCTTTAATTAAAGGACTATAGTGGATTTTCCCTAGCGTGGGTGTCATCGATATTTCGCCTTCTTTATCTTCAAGCTTAATCGTAAGTGTACTGCCTCTTACACTATCCTTTAACCACAATAAGCCGCGAGTTTCATTCATATTTAAAACACCAACCATAGCATCTTTTTGAAACACAGCGGTGCCTTCAATATAAGGGATGGTTTCATGTTCTTTTCTTGCAGGTTCCCCCGATAACAATTTATTGATATAGGGCATCGATACAGCTTCACTATCTCCCATTAACCCCATATCAACATTAATTAAAGTAGTCTCAAATCCCTTTTCAGCTTGAGTTAATTTTTGCAGTGCCATAGCAGAGTATCGTTCTAATGGAGGGATTAACGCTAATATTTCCTTAGACTCCCCCTTACTTACAAACAATAGGGAGTTCCCCCGTGGACTAGGATGACGTGTTAAATAATCTATTGGTTTACGTATTCCATTTTTCGCATATTCTTCTCCAAAGATATACACTTTACAATGACCCCAAAATAGTCTTCTTGGTACCTTGTCTTGTAACCTAGATACGGCATTAGCAACATTATCGCCTGTAGCTTCACGGACAAATGTTGACCCTTTACTTGGATCCTCCCCCTTCTCACCGCTAGTTATCGCACGAGGAATAAATAACTGAACAGAAATCATCGTTTTTCCGTCTTCCATACGGTCTATCGCTGCTGCCGTAATGATGGCAAGATCGTTCACTTCAACCCGATCCCAGCAGCCAGTAAGTGTGGGGAGAAAACATATGCATATGAGAAGAAGAAATATTCTCTTCAATTACTCTCACTCCGTTTCCTACGTGCTAAAGCAACTAACAGTAAAATTAAAGGAAGAATCGTCTGAACACTAATAAAGTAAAACGGTTGAACTTTTTTAAGATGATCCATCAACACGACAATGTTCGGAATATCCCAATAGCTGAAAAATATTAATAGCATTGTTAAGGGGAATACATAAATTCGATAATCCGAGCTATTTACGAGCTGTGCTAGCCCTGTGCTAGCAATATACAAAAAAATCGCTAGCTTCACAAAATTCCCAAGCACCCATGAAGCTGTAATAATCACTTCAAAGTTTTCGAAGAATCCAAGTACACTTATTGCGCGAAGGGCTGAGTATAGAGGATATAACTGATTAATTGCAGAAAGCCCTAGCAGCGTAAGCACAAAGAAATTGACATATAAAAATATAAGCATTATATATAGCGTAATCTTCATACCAGCCTTCAAGCTTTTGCTTTGATTTTTTACATAGGGATATAGAAATGCTAGTAGAAAAACTTCACCAAACCATGACTGATATACAAATCCTCCTTGAAGTACTGGCGTAAACCCATGCTCTAAGATCGGCAGCATATTGGTAACATCAATATCCTTGATTAATAACAATAGCGACACCGATGTAATCATAAATAGCGTTGTACAGATCACTGATGTTCTTGCGATTACTTCAATGCCCCCACGCACTGCTAACGCGCATACAAACAAAATACTAATCGATAAAACAACAGTGGGCGTTTCACGCATTACGTTAAAGGAAATGAATTCTGAATACTGTCTCACTACAATCCCTGTATCATGAACTAAATACAGTACAATTAATAACCCTACAAGCTTTCCCAGTACTTTCCCTAAAATTTTCTCACTGTACTGGATCGGAGTAAGCTGTGGATACAGCCTATGGAGCTTCCAGACAAGATATACGGTGATAAAACCAATGATTGAGCCGATAATTGGAACCATCCACATATCATGTCGAGCATATTGTGTAGCGACAGCTGGTAGTGAAAGCAAACCTGTAGCAATAACGGTGGGAACCATCATAAATTCCAACTGAGATGTGGATATTTCCCCTTGATCGACCATTGTATTGTCACCGCCAATTCATCTTATTCTCCACTTTGCTTCTGACCTGGCTTTAAATTTCTGCCTTGTTTAATCTCATTAAAATTACCTGTCAAATGAGGACGAAAATTCATCTTCCATAAAGGAGAACGCATCAATGTATCCTTCATCATAGGCTTCTGCAATGTACCTATTGGACTTAAATAAGGGATCCCGAAAGATTTTAATGTCGCTAAATGAATAATTAACATAATTAAGGCAAGCATGACGCCGATTAACCCTAAGCTGCCTGCAAGGAAAATAACAGGAAATCTTAATAGCCGGATCGCCAGCCCAATCGAATAACGAGGTACCATAAAGGATGCAATCCCAGTAATACTAACAACAATAACCATCGGTGCCGAGACAATCCCCGCTTGAACAGCAGCTTGCCCAATTACCAATGCACCAACGATACTAACAGCGGAACCAACCTGTTTCGGCAGACGAATCCCCGCTTCCCTTAAAGCCTCGAAGGTAATTTCCATAATAATAACCTCTATAATCGCAGGAAATGGAACACCTTCCCGCGATGAAGCAATACTTAGCAGTAGATCCGTTGGCACCATTTCCTGATGAAAGGTACTAACCGCAACATAAACCGCCGGAAGAAATAAGGCGATAATTAAAAAAATAAAGCGCAGCGTTCGTATAAACGTCGAGATCCAATAGCGCTCATAATAATCCTCCTGCGATTGAAACAAACTGAAAAAGCTTACAGGTGCAATTAAGCAAAACGGCGTGCCTTCAATAAGCAGAACAGCTCTACCTTCAAGTAAATTTGCCGAAACCACGTCAGGACGCTCAGTGTACAGCAGCTGAGGAAATGGAGAATAGGTGTTATCCTCAATAAACTGTTCGATATAACCACTCTCTAATACACCATCAATTTTGATGCGATTAAGGCGGTTCTCTATTTCTTTAATTAGTGTTTTGTCTGCCAATCCTTCGATATAGGAAATAACGACTTTAGTCTTCGTGTGCTTTCCAATATGAACGGCTTTCATTTTCAAGCCAGGATCTTTAATGATTCGGCGTACTAATGACGTATTGACACCAATCGCTTCCGTAAAGCCTTCCCTAGACCCTCGAATAGAAGTTTCAGCTTGGGGTTCTTCAATCGAACGCTTTTCGAACTTCACTACGCCTAAAGCGAATGCTTCATTAAATCCGTCGATCAGCATAATCGAGCTTCCATCGGCTATTGCTTCTGTACAAGCGGTAAAGGTAGACACCTCTTGAATGATGGAAATTGGCAGCATACTCTTGATCGACTGCAAAAATTGCGATTGCGTATTGGCTTGAACATTTATTTGAAATTGACCTACTTGCTTTTTATCCAGCAACGGCTTAAGCACTTGCTCTTCTAGCTTTTGCGTATCGATTAAGCCTTCTATGTAAATGATGATGGCTTCATTGTTTTCGATTTTCAGCGAACGAAAGACAACATCTGAGCTATCTTGGTATAGAGATGAGAGAAAGCATAAATTATCGTTTAGCTTATTCGACAATGGAATATCCACTAATGTTGGAGTCTGTTCGTTTGTTTCTTCATGTTTGACTTGTTCTTTAGCACTCCCCCCAACTTGGATCACGTTAATCTCCTCCCACATTCTCAAATAATATTTAGATATCCCCCAAATTAGTGATAAGTATGCAAAAAAAACCAGCCATTGAATAATCAACGGCTGATTTTTGAAATACTGATATTAATGATAACCTAGTAGTGTCATTTCTCTTCTTCTGTTTTGGTGTAAAATGGTTTTTCTTCATAACTACTTACATCATGTTCATCTATATATCTATATTTTTCATTTTCTTCTTTATCTTCTTCAGCGATTCTTGTCTCACTCGTTTTCTGAGTTAGAGCATCTGTAATAATCTTCTGTAAATATTTAGGTTCTGGTGCTTCATTTACAGCAGCCATTACTAAAGCAATCCCTTAAATAACCAGGATGCGTTGAAAGCAACTCTTCGTTGAAGTGTAGCCCTTGTTTATCAGCAAACAACTTAATAAAGATAGAAACAACTCGTGTATTCCCTTCACGAAATGGATGAACACGCCAAATATCAGTCATTAATTTTGAAAACAGCTCAGGTAATTGAGGATTATCATGTGACCAATGAATATTAGTCATCCACTCAAATATTGCTTTTAAATCTTTTTCAATACAATTAAAGTGACTATAAATAACTGACAATCCATTTAGAACTCGTTCATTTTTATAAATGTCAATTGTACGATATTCTCCTGCCCAACTGTATAGATCTTCAAATAAACGTTTATGGATTTCTTTCAGACTAGAATGACTATTGATATTTAAGTTGTCTACAATGGATTCAATAATATCTAATATACCTGCAATTAATAATTGTGCTTCAATTTCAATGAGTTTTTGTTCATCCGTGATGTTTAGCTTATTAATTAAAATGGACGATTGGGGGTAAACATAGGGATCCATACATTAATTAGTAACCCTTGTATATTCTTGAAGAATTCGTTGCTTAACTTGTTGAGATGTTAAGTGTCCATTTTCGTATTGCTTCAATAATTCACGAGTAAAAGCAGTTGGCTTACCACCGTCAATAGCAGCCATACCAATGGCAAATCGCATTCGCTTTTGCCGTTCACTCTTCAATTTATCCCTCATGTTCATGTAAGCCCCCTTTTTCTCGTTCATCTATACATTATATCATACAGACAGAACGATATTCACTTAATATTATATGCTGATTATTCACTACTGGCACGCTGTTTATACCCTTAGTAACAGCTCTACAAAATAATATTCTGTGTGCCTACCTTCTCTAGCTGCTCGTTTTTATACACCACAGCGATTCCATTGCTCATATCAAATTTATAAGCACACAGCAGTCCAACTACGCGAGTATCATCATTGGTACGCTGAATATAAATTGATTTGGGAATGACGTACTTAAAGATGTTCTCAATGAAAGATGTTCCAATCTCATCAGCGTTGCGACTTAGGCAGTAGCGCTCAACTTCTCCTTTTGCTTCAGCAATTAGATCTGGCGATGCCAAGAAGCGCTCCAGCGCTTCCTGCTGAGACGACAATATCTCTTCTCCTTCATAGCGGTCATATACGACATCAAGAGCAAAGTCACGTTCCCATACGTTCACGGTTAGCTTACTCATCGAATCCATCCTCCTGTGAATTAGCTTTTTTACACTCTCCTACACCGCCAAAATGTCCGAAGTAATCGTTGATTGCCGTCGGAATCAACTGACATGTTTTTCTGTCATTACATTCATGCCATGAGTAGCCGTTTTCACGACGCCAGTTGGCTACATCACGCGCGGTCCAGTCGGTTTTACCATCTCTAGCTTCTTTGTTCCATTGCTCGGCACATTTTTGATCGGCCTGCCTAAAATTAGCATCACGGTTATCTGACATTTCATCAATCTCTACCGTTGATTCAGAGCACTCCGAAAAATCAGGAATCGCATCGGTATATTCAATTCCGTCTAGGCCGTACTTGGCAAGAATCTCTTTGATTTCCTCGCTAGTCGGAATATACTTTGATTCTCCCCGCTCACCTTCCCAATGCCCGCGCTCACTGTTTTTATCCGTAGGAGTCTGATTCATTCGCTCCTCGTAGGTACTGTAATAATCACTTTCGAGATTTTGCCAAAACGCTCTTACTTCTTCTTCCTGCTTCACACTTTCAGGTAGAACCACCTCTAACGCCTGCTCGAGCTTATCAAAAAAAGTAGTAGAGGCCTCAACCTTACCCTCCGAAACTTTATCTGTCGCAGAAAATTGCTCCATTATCTTGCCCCCCGATCAAGCTTCTCTGCCGCTTCAGCAGCGTCAGATACAATCGCATTTGCAGGGAAATGTAATAGGAACAGCTCGTTTATACGACGAATAACCTCCTCGGCTTCCTCAATCCCATATTTACTAGACAACGTGCGCTTCACTTCATTTACAGCATCGTCACGATTAGCAATTTCCCCAAGCTTGCGACCAACGGTGTAATAGACAAGAAGCATTTTTTGCTTATCATCCAGCGTATGACCTTCAATCACATGCTCAAAAATATAACGTGCTTTCTCACTTAAGCCTAAGCCGCCATACCATTTGCGAACTTTATCAACGGCTTCCTTTGTAAGCTTAATCTGTTCAACATCGAAGGCTACAGAGAAGAACTGTGCTATGACATCGCTATCCTCATCTACCCATTGAAACTTATTCGTATGGTAGCGCTGCGCTAATGGCTGCTCTTCTGTAAACTGATCCACTTTACATAACACAGGCTCTAGCCAATCACTTTGCGAGATGGCAGCTACACCACGTTCAAGTCTTGCCAGCTCAGCGATTTGCGCATCATTCAAGCCCGCTGCTTTACCAACAAGCTGTCTATCTCCTTCATCAGGCAAGCGTAGAATAATTTTAGTATTCGTATTGCGAATAACTGACATATCCATAAGACCTGGCGACTGGTCAGCGATAATAAAGCCTTCGCCGTATGTACGCATTTCCGCAATTGCGCTGGCAAGCATTTCAACAGATTTGCCTTGTAAATTAGAGCTTTCCTGTGATTGCTCGCTTGATGTGCGGCGAAGCAAATTATGTGCCTCCTCTAGCACCGTAATATGGCGCAGACCATGGTTATGCCCGATATCCTCAGACATTCTAAACTCCTGTAGCTTGAGCACAACAATCCCCATAATTAATGCTTTTGTTTCTTGCGAGCCTATCCGGCTCAAATCAATAATGACGTTGGCATTAAACAGCTCTTCACCCGATAGATCGCTACTGAAAATTTGTCCGTGAATACCACGTGTAAGGGAACGAACGCGAGTAACCAATGCCCCTTTATAGTCATTGCTTGTGTCAGCGGAGTACGCCGAGCTATCTACGATTTTCGGCAAAGTTGCTAGCAGTGTTTCAAATGTTGGATAAACGCCTCCATGCTTAGATGTTTTTAGATTCCATCCGCATTCCTCATACGCCAGCTCAACAGCTTCCTTAAGGATCGCTGGCATCGCAGCGTACATCGGCCAACAAGCGTTAAACACCTCGACCAAGCGATCAATATGCTCAAGCACATGAACATCCTCAGGAAAGCTGAATGGGTTAATTTGCAGCAGGTTAGGTGCTTTGAAGGGATTGGTGCCATAAACCTGAACATCCTCACGCCCGCCAAACACATCCTTGTATTCTCCCTTAGCCGGTTCTACTACAAGAAACCTCGTATCGCTATCCTTTACTAGACATAGCTGCTCTAGCAGCTTGTATATCGTATTGCTCTTACCTGAACCAGTAGAGCCTGTAATAAAGGTATGCTTAGTTAGCTCCTCTTTACTAATATGGACACGGTTTTGCGGCTCTAGCTTATGCATATGATAGGTGCAGCCAATATTTATGTCCCTTTGCAGCTCGATAAGCGAGTGCGGTTCTCGTCCAAATCTCGCACACTGCACAACTGGCAGCCCTTGCACAGAATAGCGCGGAAATGCAAATAGATTGGAAAGCTCCTTCGTCGATACATTAGCTGTCGGCAACACCTTCGCGTCCCGATCTACTTTATTTTCAAAGATAGGATGAGTCATATGCTTTACATACTGCAATATATTCGTAAAGTCGCTGCCTTTATCACTCTTGTACCATGTTTGAATAAAGGATGGCTCAAGATGCGACATATCCCCTTGCATAATAGAGTTCAAGAAGTTCGCTGCATTGGTGCTCACTTCATTGTTCTCCGACATCACATAGATCGCTGTGCGCCACAATCCAGTTGCCTGGCTTTCGTTAATCCGCTTAATTGTTGCTTCTAGCTTCTCTACTAATCCTGCTACCATATAGGATTTATGAGAAAAGGTAGTGTTCTCCGATTCACCGAGCGAGACACTTTGATTGCTGCCGACAGTTAATGTGTCATTGATGCTTTCTGTGCTAGACTTTCCAAAGGTATACCCATAGTTACCAGTAATTCCGATGCTTGTACTAACTGATGCGGAAGTACCTGTCGTAACCCCTGTCCCCGGAACGCCTGCAGTTGCGCTGCCAAACACTGAGAATCCAAAGCTCATTCCCGTCGATACCGCAACGCCTAAGTTATGCGAGGAGTTCTTCGTATGCGAGGTTCCCGTTGAATGTGCATCGGATTTGGACTCACCAGTTGTGTCTGTTTTTGATTTACCAAATTGAACCTGTTTTTCTATAAAAGGCGTTAGCGCAGAAGCGATTGCTTCGTAGCCATTTAGCACATTACGCAGCTCCGTTACGGACATCGGCTGTGCTAGTAGAACACAAGTATAGCTGTCCTCCGCTGTTGACGGAACAATCCCATTTAGTAGCTTCTCAATTCCTTGACTAATGTAGTTCTCCGATTTTTCAGAAGGAATTCCGCATAGCAGTGAGACTGCATTGGCAGCATCAAAATTCAAGATCGCCTCAGTATCCCTACTTTTTATAAATTCCGCTTCTGTGCCATTAAAATTACCAACCAATGAATCGCGTAGGAGCGTGATATTGGTGTTTGCAGCTTTTGCTACGGCAGAGTTTTCATTTTTAACGACGAAATCCAACGTCACCTTTTCGGGATCACGCTTAATAATAAGCGCAACATTATGCGTGCCGCCTGAAAACAAGCCCAGAATATTTTTGAAGCCATCACGAATTAATTCATCCGCGTCATAGACAAAGCGGTGCACACGTAGCGCTCTAATATTCGTCTCTAGCTCAAGCGAACCATTGCTGCTAATGACCGCAGATAAATAGTCGCTAAATGGTAAAACCTCATAATCATCACGCAGGCGTGACATATATGCCTTATCTAGCGTATACGCTACCTTGCCGAGATTGTCTACAAGCTCATTCTGATCGAGGTGCAGTTTGTTATTTTCCATCGCGGTTTCTCCTCATTTCCTTGAGCTTGTCATTAAGAATGGTGCTTAGTCGATCAACAACTAGGTTAACATCTTTTAACTCCGCTTCCGTAAACTCATTCCACAGCTCTTCCATTGATATAACAAAGGTATAGCCATAGAAAGCTACCATTCGAGCAGCACGTTCCGACTTTTCAAATTCCTGATTAGTTGCAGAAAAGCCCTCTTCGTTGCTCAGCTCGCCTAGCAAATTTTCCACCTTCTGCTTAAACTTCCCATCAAAAAATAACCCTGAGAATGCATCTTTTAGTTCAAAGCCAGAACGATTAATAATCTCCTCTACATTTTCTTCTTTCAGAACGGTGTTGTACAGCGCTCCGATTTTCGACGTCATATTTCTAACCTTTTTGTCCGTTGTAAAAATATTAACAACCATAACCTTGTCCCAGAAGCCCTTTTTTGCCGCAGCAATATACTCGACAATGATTTTTTCACTTTCAATTCGCTTGTTAACGACATCAATCCGTTGTGCCGCAACGAAGCCACTTTTAATAAACTCAGGCAGCTTGTCTGTTGTCGTCTTTACAAGCTGCTCTAGACCGAACGATTCAATCGTACCTAAGCGAGTTTTGTAGTCTTGTGCGATCACTTGAATGACCTCGATATCGCCCATGCCGTTCTGCTCATTAATTTCACGTACAATTCGCTCAAATTCATTGTCCCGTTCTTCATCGATACATTTCGTCATAACGATAATAAATGGGACTTTTAGAGAATGAAGGCTTTTAATAAAGTTAAGCTCTGCACCTTGATATCGATTGCCACTCGCGCTAATGCAATACCAGATGGCATGGATGCGGTCAAACGGATCCTTAGAAGATGTCTTGTTAGCAATCGTTTCACGAATATCTCGTATCGATTTCTCAGTTTTATCGGAATCTAGCTCTAGCCCAACTGTATCCCAAATTCTAATAGGGATATCAGGAGTTGCATAATCATCAATATGAGCTGTAATCGGGCGGCCGGTTCCTGTTTTCGCCATCTCCTTGCCGAAGACAGCATTAATCAATGTGCTTTTACCTGTACCTGTAATGCCTGCAACAATAATATTGGCAGTAGGCAATTCATTACTATCAAGATGATTTACTCTATTTTTAAGCTCCTCGGACTGTTGTGTAAAAGATTGTTCATTCGTAAATGGATTCATCTTGTCCTCCTAATTAGTGTTTTTTCTTGCGAGAAAGCTCTTCCTTAATTCTTGCAGAAACAAGATCAATATTTCTAAGCTCAGCATCTGTTGAGCGCTTAATGACTTCAAGCAATGCGTTAAGATAGTTTTCTCCGACGCTTTCAACATAGCCCCGTGCGACTGCTACACTAAGCAGAGGAACAGCCATAAAAGGTGTGGCAATCGCCCCCACAATAATGTTAGCGAATATATCAGCGCCAAAGCCTTGAACGGTGCGGATACCAACCGTTTTCTCAAGATCATAAAGCATTTTAATGCAAATGCCATGCACGATGGGAATGCAGCCGCCAGGAATCCAGCCTATATTTTGCGCTGATTGAGCATGTTTCTGGATGCATGAGTTGGCTCGATCCTTTAAGATGGCAATCCGTTTTTCACGATCAACCGTTAAGAGCTGAAGTTTAGATTCTAATATATTTACTTTTAAGTCGTTATAATTAAAAAATGAATGATGTAACAGCTCTTCCACGCCAAACGACGGAAAAACGCCAGCTCGTGTTTTGTAATCCTTCGCTAACACCCTAATCGTTGTGACATCTGGTAAGTCACTTTCGATCTGCCTTTCTAGCTCGCCCTTCTCTTCATCAATGCATTGGGTTAGCACGATGACGAATGGTATCTCATATTCATTGGCTAGATTACTAATAAGCTCTACCTCATACGATTCAAAACGATTGCTATTACTATTAACACAGAACCAAACAAGATTGATGTCTTGGTCTGCACTGGCAGCTTGAGACTTTTCAATGTACGATTGAATCTCGCTTAATGTTTTCGCTGTAATGGAGGAGTTGATTTCTAGTCCTACCGTATCGTAAAGATTAAGCGTGCGATTAACTAGACGGTGATGATTATATTGATCGGGCTTCAGCAGCATACCCCGTGTATACACCTTGTTGCTCATCGTCACAGGCTGCCCGCTTCCAGTGGGCGCTACATCCGTCTCCATTACCGCATTAACTAATGTGCTTTTACCGGCACCTGTCTTGCCCATAATTACGATGTTCGCCTTGTTCATAACGTTCCCCCGATGATCGCTTGGCTTACTTCTTCAAGTCCAAACGGTTCTAGATAGCCCACACTTGTTTTTATTTCTTTTGCTAATGTAATCATTACTTTTGTATGTTTCGTAAGCTTGGATATTTTGTCCGCCAGCTCATGTGCAGCTTCCTCTTCAACGGAGCATGTAATCACTGCATACACGGCTAGGGCAGGATACTTTCCTTTTATATCTACGATCAAGTCTCGCTCAGCATCCTCTATTTTCCCGATACTTGCATTAACACAGTAGAGTACGACAGAGACACCAGCTTCAGTTATTAAATGCTCAAGCATATTCCGTGCCGCATTAACATGCTCTCTGCCAAACGCTATCCCCTGTAACTCGTATATCTCAAGACCATTGATTTCATCTCGATATTGGATTATGCCAGATGTTTCTGATGGTCTGCTGTACTGAGCACCCTTATGCTTAAGCAAGCCTTCAATCAGCTCTGTTTTGCCAGACATCATCTTGCCTACTACCGCAATTTTAAGTGGTTTAGTGTTATTGTTATCCTCTTGCGATGACGCTTCTATATTAGACGACACTTCAACACTTGAAGATGCCGCTACCTCGTTTTCTACTTTATCTATATCAAAAGCTAAGTTAATTCTAATTTCACTAGTTTTATTAAAACGATCAACAGCCTGCTGGAAATAGTCAAATTCTGCTCCATATTTGTCAAAGCCGAATGGTGTTACTTCTACTCTTAAAGCTATCTCTTCCTTGCCATCAAAGTTGTCTTTAATGAAGGAAAATAGTTTATCTCGACTTTCAGCAAGCGTAAATATGCCGTCCCGATTCTCGTATTCCTTTAACGGCTCACTATCATGAACACCAACTTTGACCCCAGTACTTTTAAGAATAGCAAACCTAAGCCTTCTCTCAAGTGGGTCATAATTAATCACAAACGTATCGATCCCTGCCATTGCTGTGTGCCCCTTTGCTAAGTAAGTTGGTTTCATTACATATTAAAAAGAAGAGGTTTGATGATGCTAGAGCTAGCAGAATCATTAATTGTCCTCTTCCCGATTTTACCATTGATTTATGTATTTTTCAGTATTACTTAATCTCAAACTCTACTGCTAGATTAACTCCTTCGAAAAGTTTTAAATCAGTAGATACACCTCTTGCTTCAATAGATTTCACAACGCGATACTGTCCTTGGGGCAATGCGGTTGGTAATCGCAGGGCTAGAGTGAAAACCTCACCTGGCTCACTATGAGTAAGCTGTGATGTAAAAGCCATATTTTCAAAGTGTACTGTATACCATTGCTCCGTCTTCATATAACTCAATCATATAGTCATGTCCAACATATAGCTGGTTAGGCCCGAAATTCGTAAGCTCAAGCTGAGCTTCAATACGCGCTTCTGCAGTAAATATCGTCTCATCAAGCGCCAGCTTAGCATTGATGACTTGAGGTACGACCTCAACCAAATATATCGCAGTATCAATGACCTCATCTGAAGTAGTCATTGCTTCTAGACTAAGGAGGTACAGCACTTTCTCTTCGGTTGGGAGCGTAATATGGAATTCATCCTCAATCGTATCTTGCTCAACGACTGTTTGGATCTCTGTCAATTGTTCATCTATTTCGGATAAACGATAATGAATATGCACAGTCTCTAGCAACTGACTTCCTAATTTAAAGACAATAACACCACCAGGCTTATGGTACAGATAGTTGTTGCTCATTATGCTTTCAAAAACGATATCGGTACGTTCACCAAGTCCTGTAATGTCGCTAAACTGAGGGATGATGATTGCTGGATCGATGTTAAACTTCGGTTTTTGCACTCGACTAACGTCGCCAGCAATCGAGCTGAGCTCACCCCAGCGAGAAACTTCCTTATTATACGGTGCACTACTTTGCTTATTAGACGAGTGATAGGCTTGGTTCTGACAAGCTGTACACACGAGCAGTATGATTAGGCAGAAAAGCATAGCTCTCTTTTTCATCTATTGACACCCCGCTAACGAAACATCACTTCAGTATATGCTTTAGCTTATCTGGATTTCGAATTAAATATATGTTGCGAATCAATTGATGCTCGACGTGCATAAGTGCGACGGTTATGACACCATCTCCTGTAGTAATGATAAGTCCTATTTGATTATTGATCTCTTTCATCTCGATGCTGGTGTCGCCTTCAATCTTCTGACCTTGGCTAATGATGCCAAACAAGAAACGCATAACATGATTGCGTGTTTCAACCGGACGAACTGCGGCAAATACTTTCCCGCCACCATCCGAAATTAATACGACATCCTCAGCAAGCATCGATAAAACGAGATTCACATCGGCTTGATGGAGAGCACCTAGAAAACGATACACCCATTCCTCATTCGCAGCCTCTGCTCTTATCTTCTCTTCAGAAGCTATCCCCATTTTAGTTCTTGCACGGCTTATTAGCTTGCGACAGTTGACTTCAGTTTTATCAATCAGCTGAGCAATTTGCTCGTAGTCAAACCCAAACGCCTCACGTAGCACGAACACTATACGCTCAGATGCGGACAATCGTTCGAGCAATACAAGCATCGCATAGGATAGAAGCTCCGCTTGTTCAACCGCTTCGTACGATGCCTCAGCTGAAGTCAGAATGGGCTCCGGAAGCCATTCCCCCACATAGAGCTCTCTCCGTTTACGAGCCGATTTGAATAAATCCCTACATCGGTTCGTAACCATTTTGTATAAATATGCTCTTGGTTCAGTGAGACGTTCTAGCTGCACCTCATGCAGCTTCAAGAAAACATCCTGCACAGCGTCCTCCGCATCACTTACCGATCCGGTTAATTGGTAGGCCAGTTTAAATAACTGCCCCCTATATTGCTCGTATAGTGCTTGAATAGGAACTCCTCCTTTACACTAACCAACATTTACTAAATTTAGCATAGCAGAATTACAGAAAACTTGCCGTATTCCAAGTTAATTTTCTTATTTTTGCAGCCAGCTTTCCTGTAATCGTGAAATCTATCCCCCATTGCTGCGTCCACACCAATGCCTGCTGTGGGCCTAAATTAACGCAAAAAAAGTCCATAAAAGCCTTATGCTTAGGTGCTGGACGCCCTAATACATCAGCTAATAGAATCTTGCCCAGCCGATCTGCTTGAGCGATTGCCTCCTTACATGTCTTTCCATCCACTCGGCCGCTAATTGGATCAACAATCGCAGCGCAATCACCAATACTGTACACACCTTCTGCCCCTTGCACGCGGTAACTCTCATCCACAAGCACATGACCATCTGGCGTTAGCGGAATACCAAGGCTTCGTAGTACTGGATTAGGCAGCAAGCCAAGAGTCCAGATACATAAGCCGACAGACATCGTTTCTCCACTAGATAAAGTTAGCAAGCCATCCTTCTCCTGAAGCACTTTCCTTCCATGTATGGTCCCTACTCCTTGCTCGGCAAGATGACTTTCTAATTTCTCTGCCACCTTTGGTGGTGCCTCGGGCAAGAGCCGATCATTAGCATTGATCAATACAATGTTAACCATATCAAGGTCAAGTCCTTTGGCTGCTGCGACCTCGCGAACCGCGTGTGCTAGCTCGGCAGATGTTTCGATGCCGCTTATGCCTGCTCCTGCAACAGCAATCGTCATTAATCGTTGTCGCTCTCTCTCGTCGCTTTCCGTCACAGCCTTTTGTAAATTGCTATGCCATACCTCGTGGATTGCACGAGCTGCTTCAAGATTGACAAGTGGTATTCCTCCTTGTTCTGGTTCAGGCTGCCGTACGACACTGCCAAGCGCTAAAATTAGGTAGTCGTATGATATGAAGCTCTCATTACCGTCAGCATCCAGACAACGAATTACTTTTTCTTCGGTCGTAATTTTCGTTACAGTGGCTTGCAGAAATTCGACTTCTGTAGGCAATAATTTGGCCAGAGGAATTGTAATATTCTCGTTGCTGACTGTAGGTTTAAACAGCAATACCTTGCGTAAATGATAGTCATGTTTATCAATCACAATGAAGCGTACTGAGCGTGAGCATGCATTTTCCTTATATCTTGTCTGGATCGCTTTAACAGCATGAATACCTGCATAGCCCCCACCAATGATGACGCATGTCAACTGTTGCATAACAACCTCTCCTTAATTCGTTTTATATAGAACGAGAAAGGCTAGTTTTTTGTGACATCGCATTCTTCATATCTTGAACATTAATCAATATGATAAAATAAACCTAACTAATCATGCACAAAGGTAGGTCGACTGTAATATGAGGCGCAAGTATACTGAATTGTTTTATGAGAATGGAAATTTGAAGTTCGAAGGTGTCTTTCAAGAGGGACAAGCAAATGGTTACGGAAAAATGTATTTCCAAAACGGTCATTTGCAATACGAAGGTGAATGGAAAAACAATCTATACCATGGAAAAGGTAAATTATATAGTGAAGATGGCAGATTAATTTATGAAGGAATTTTTCAGTTTGGCAAATATCACACTAGTACAGAAAGCCACCTTACTGAGGAATATACGTCTCATTTGGACAATTTGATGCAAGAGCTTGAATCCTTAATTGGCCTGCATCATGTCAAAAAAGATGTCTACAACATGATCAATCTCGTAAAGGTTCAACAGCTCAGAAAAAAAGAAGGGTTACGGTCAACACCAATCTCCCTCCATATGGTCTTCTCCGGTAATCCTGGAACCGGGAAAACGACAATTGCCCGTCTAATATCAGAAATTTATAAAGAATTAGGCGTACTTAGCAAAGGACATTTAATAGAGGTCGATCGTTCTGGACTTGTTTCAGGCTACTTAGGACAAACAGCACTGAAAGTTAAAGATGTTGTCGGAAGTGCAATTGGCGGGATCTTATTTATTGATGAAGCCTACTCATTGTCCAATAATAATGATGATTATGGTCAAGAAGCGATCGATACGTTAATAAAAATGATGGAGGACCACAGAAATGATCTAGTCGTCATTGTTGCAGGTTATCCCAAGCAAATGGAAGATTTCTTAAACTCCAATCCGGGAATGCAGTCTAGATTCAATAAGCATATCCAATTTGACGATTATAATGAACAGGAATTGCTAGAAATTATACAATATATGTGCCATAAAGAAGCTTATGAGATGGATGAGGAATTAGTAAACGGGCTTCAAACAATATTCCTTTCCTTAGTTGAAAATAAGGACAGCGGCACTTTCGGAAATGCTAGAATCGTAAGGAATATTTTCGAGAAGCTAATTGCTTACCAGGCTAACCGTATTATGAGTAAGCCGAACTTAACCAAAGAGGATTTAACCAAACTAAGTAATAGTGATTTACAGCGGATAATTACGAATAAAGACTTTAAAGAAATATCAAGTGTAATGCCGAGCTAACATTGAAAATGCTGGAAGGAGTTAAGTTGCAATCTACTCCGTCCAGCATTTTCTTATAAATAGTTTTTTTGTTCGATCAAATATTGATTCGTTTTCTTCAATAAATCAATAATTTTATTACCTAAAATTACGGTATTAGGGCGTTTGCAGCGGCTATTCCATACATTGATTGTTCCTGATGAATCCTCCACCGTTTCACCAAACTGCTCTGTTCTGCCTTCAATCGATTTTATAAGCAGAAATTTACTTTTCTCATCCTCTAACTGATCATATATACTATGTAACTCCCACGTGAAATCGAATAAATTTCGCATTTCTCGAATCAACTCTAAGTATATCGTCATCGCATCCCAATCACTACTTGCTTCGTAATCACTTGACACCCCTGATCGGCTATCGGAAACTGCTTTATACAAATCAGTCATTTCTTGAAATAACGATTTAAAACTCATCTATTATCCTCCTTTTTCGTAATTATGGACAGTATTTATTTAATTTAACATATTAATTCTGTTTATTCTATTTTAATAACTTGCTCTTTTGCTGTTTTCTGAGAGATTTAGATTATCGTTCATAGGAAAAAGTTGTTTGCGAAATTGTAACGAATTCATACTAATTGTTAGAAAATTGGATTTTAAGTATTGATCTTTATGTAGGTTGTTGCTATAATGAGAACTGCTTGAACGTTAATGATAATCATTATCAACAAAACAAATAAAGATAAAAGGGAGAGAAATACTTAATGAAAAGATTTTCAACAACTATTTTGATTGCAGTACTAGTATTTGTATTGGCTGCATGTGGTAACTCAAACACTGCAAACAATACGTCTGGTAGCACTGGAAACGCTTCTAACGCAACAGCTACACCTGAAGCTACTGCTACACCTGAAGCAGCTCCAACAACAGTAGAGGTAACTGATAGCCATGGTACTGTAACTGTTCCAGTCAATCCTAAAAATGTTGTTTCTTTAGATAACAGAACCTTCGAAACTCTTGAAGCATGGGGAATTGAACTTGCAGCTGCTCCTAAAGCTGTAATGCCTGCTGATTCCTCTTACGTTGCTAATGAGAATGTACAAGATGTTGGTAACCATAGAGAGCCAAACCTAGAAATTATCGCTGCTGTTGATCCTGAGCTTGTTATTGTTGGTCAACGTTTTGCAGGTTTCTATGAAGACATTAAAAAGCTAGTTCCAAATGCAGCTGTAATTGACATCAACATTGCTGTTGACGCTGAAGATGGTACTGCTGGTGAAAACTTGGTTAATGGCTTCAAAGATGTAACAACTACACTAGGACAAATTTTCGATAAGAATACAGAAGCTGAAGCATTGAATGCAGAGTTCGATGCAGCAATTGAAGCAGCTAAAGCAGCTTACAACGGAACAGACACTGTAATGAGCGTAATCGTTTCTGGTGGTAACATTGGTTACTCTGCTCCACACAACGGTCGTGTATGGGGTCCACTATATGATATCTTTGGCTTTGTTCCTTCTCTAGAGGTTGATAAAACTTCTACTGACCACCAGGGTGATGAAATTTCTGTAGAAGCTATCGCGCAAAGCAATCCAGATTGGTTGTTCGTTCTTGATCGCGATGCAGCGACTTCTGACGCAGCAGAAAGCACTCCAGCAGCTGATGTAATTGCTAATGCTCCTGCTCTTCAAAACACAACTGCAATCACTAATGAGCAAATTTTATATGCACCAAATGACACATATACAAATGAATCAATTCAAACATTCATCGAAATCTTCGAAGATCTTGCTAACACTCTAAAGAAGTAGAATAAAGGAGTATTATTGTGTCCAAGAACGTTATCGCTGAGGTTGAGAGTTTCTCTCAACCTCTTTCTAAGTATAAGAAGATATGGACGTTTCCATTTATAACAGCCGTCATTATCGTTGTGATACTAGGTATTATCTCCCTATTTACTGGTGTCTATGATATATGGAATCAAGAAGACGGCTGGAGCATGTTCTTCATCACGCGTGTTCCAAGAACAATCGCATTAATGCTTACTGGAGCAGCAATGGCAATGACCGGTCTTATTATGCACCTAGTCACGCAGAATAAAATGGTTGAGCCAACTACGATCGGTACAACAGAGTGGGCTGGATTAGGTCTGCTTACGGTGTATTTACTCGTTCCTGGACCGTCATTGGTATTACGTATGACTGGTGCGATCGTTTTTTCTTTTATCGGAACGATGGTTTTCTTCTTTTTCTTAAGGAGAGTCAAGCTACGCTCATCTCTGATCGTACCTATCATTGGCTTGATGCTTGGATCAGTTATCTCTGCATTCTCCACCTTCGTAACCCTTTACTTTAACATGTCTCAAGTTATTGAAGGTTGGTTTGTTGGATCGTTTGCTGCTGTTCAAATCGGCAGGTATGAATATTTATGGATTATTGTCATTGTCACAATCATTATTTTTATGTATGCAAATCGCCTAACGTTAGCTGGCTTAGGTCAGGATGTCGCTACGACGTTAGGAGTTAATTACAATCGACTTATTCTATTAGCTAATGCGCTTATTGCCGTTGCGGTAGGTATCGTAGCTGCCGTTATTGGCAACATCCCTTTCTTAGGCCTCATTGTCCCTAACATTATCTCTATGATCAGAGGCGATGATCTAAGAAGTAATCTCCCTTGGGTATGCGTATTAGGTATGGGTACCATCACGCTATGTGATATTATTTCTCGAGTGGTTATTATGCCTTTCGAGGTGCCTGTTTCATTAATTCTTGGAACATTTGGAGCAATCGTCTTCATCCTACTATTGCTAAAACAACGTAAAAACAGGAGGCTGCGATGAGTACATTACAATCACCGGTAAACCTTCATGGCAACATCAATGCTGGCCTTCATGTTAGATCAACAAATAAATTTTCATCCAAAAAAGAAAGAAAACGTTATTGGATAATATTAATAGCATGCATTGTTGTAGGTCTGCTTTCTACACTGGGATTATTACTATATAACAATCCAGTTCCAGTTGATTCGCCGTCCTTTATTCCTGTTGTTCAGAGAAGACTAACAGCGATTGTCGCTATGCTCGTTGCTGCTTTATGTCACAGCTTTTCAACGGTTGCGTTCCAGTCTGTGACGAGTAATCGGATGATTACACCTTCTCTGCTCGGGTATGAATCGCTTTACTCATTTATTCAAACGAGTACATTGTACTTATTCGGTGCGAGTGCACTTGTAAGCTTTACTGGAATAGGAGCCTTCTTCTTTCAGGTTACGATGATGATCATCTTGAGCTTAATGCTGTATGGATGGTTGCTGTCAGGGAAATATGGAAATTTGCATCTAATGCTGCTTATCGGAATTATTATCGGAGCAGGTCTTAATTCCGTGTCAGGCTTTATGAGACGGTTACTTGCTCCATCTGAGTTTGACCTGCTCCAATCTAGACTAATTGGATCAGTGAACAATGCAGACTCAGAATATTTCCCAGTTGCTATTCCCATCGTCATCGTTACGGTATTATGTCTATATTTCTTTTCTAGAAGGCTTAATGTATTGTCGCTTGGAAAGGATGTCGCTACGACGTTTGGTGTAAGATACCAGCCTAGCATCATCATTACCCTTGTCTTAGTTGCTATCTTAATGTCGATTTCCACTACATTGATTGGTCCGCTTACCTTTTTTGGATTTTTAGTAGCGATGCTCAGCTATCAGGCGGCACCAACCTTTGATCACCGATATGTGTTTCCAATGGCATTTGCAATTGGGTATGCCATTCTAACATCGGCATACTTTTTACTGTATCATGTATTCAACGCTCAAACCGTTGTTGCTGTTATTATTGAACTGTTCGGTGGAATCATATTTCTTACTGTTATTTTAAGGAAGAGGTCGCTATGATAAAACTTAAAAACGCTAGAAAATGGTATGGAGACGAGGTCAAAATTGGCCCATTAAATATCGAGATTCCTCATGCAGGGGTAACCTCGTTAATTGGACCGAACGGTGCTGGTAAATCGACCACACTTCTCATGATCGGCAGATTGCTGAACATGGACGAAGGTCAAATTACGGTCGCAAATATGGACGTTACTACATCTAAATCGAAAGACTTGGCTAAAATTTTAACGATTCTGCGCCAAGAAAATCATTTCGTCACTAGACTTACGGTTAGACAGCTTGTTGGATTTGGCAGATTCCCGTACTCTAAGGGACGTATTACCCAAGAGGATGAGAAGATCATCTCCAAATATATCGACTTTCTTGAGCTTAAAGAGCTTGAGCATCGATATTTAGATGAGCTTTCAGGTGGTCAAAGACAACGTGCTTATGTTGCAATGGTATTATGCCAGGAAACAGAATACGTGCTGTTAGATGAGCCGCTTAACAATCTTGATATTGCCCGCTCTGTACAGATGATGGAGCATTTGAAAAAAGCAGCGATTGAATTTGGTAGAACGATCGTTATGGTTATGCATGACATCAACTTTGCAGCGAAGTACTCCGATCGAATTTGCGCGATGAAGCATGGGCAGATCGCCGCATTCGGAACGGTGCCGGAAATTATGAAGTCAGAAATTTTATCGGACATCTTCGAGACGAAGGTAGATATTCTCGAAAGTCAATATGGTCCGATCGCAATATACTACTAATTAAAGCTAGGAGTGATGAACTGTGCAAATCTACTGGCCTAAAATCAAAAAAGTTGTTGAGGAATCAGCTGAGATTAAAACCTACCTGCTTGAACGTCCTGAGGATTTCACTTGGGAGGAAGGCGCTCATACACATTTCGCTTTGAAGGGCTTTAATGCTGGAGACAAGCCGAATCGTAGTCTTATTCGTCATATGTCGATTTCAACAATTCCTTCAGAGGATGTCATCGGAATTACAACTCGAATTAAGGAGCAATGCTCCGAGTTCAAATCTGTTCTTAAGTCGCTTAACGTTGGTGATGAAGTTGCTCTGTTCAAAACGCACTCTAGTATTCCACTAAAGCGTGTGGGAAGAAAAGTGTACCTGCTCTCTTCTGGAGTTGGGCTCGCGACTTTCCGTTCAATCGTGCTGCATTATTTCGACAACCCAGAGGGCGTCGAGCATATGCATTCTTTGAACGTTGAATCTTCAAAGCAATTTTTGTTTACTGATCTTGTTAAAACAGCAGATGACAAAAACTTTACAGCGCATTTCGTCGATAACCGTAGCACTTATTATGAAGAAGTACAGAAGCTTGCCGCAGATCAAGAAGGACTTTTCTATATCGTAGGCAGTGATGAGTTTCTAGCTCAAAACATCGCTATTCTGCGTGAAAAAGGTATTCCTGCGGAACAAATTATGCTCGATAAACGCGAAGAGCAGCGTGCTGAGCTATTGGCTTAGTACTAATAATTGTACGAAACAAGCCCGATCGTGTGATGATCGGGCTTGTTCCATTTAAATAACCTGTATTCTGTTACAGAATATGATCAATATTTTTTCTTCCAGCATTCATACCACTCAGTGATCTCGTCATCAGGCATGTCGTGATATTCCTTTTCCAGCCGAGACTTGTACAACTGATACTGCTGTTGAACTATAAAGTGGTATCCAAGCTTGTCGCTGATTTTCAGATACATCAATTGAACCTGTTCTTCAAGCGGATATCGACTACAAAGGCTTTCGCATACTTTGAATGCCTTCTCATACTTTGCTTGCTCAAAGTACCACTTCGTTAGATTCATCATCAGTCGCATCCATTGTAACTGATACCTTTGCCGTTCATACTCCACCCAATCAAACAGAAATTGCTCATAATATTCACCTTGCAGCATAGTTAATTTTCGCTCAAAATCCTCCGCCGTTTCGTTAGTAATTGAAATTTCTGATTGCAGCAGCCGCTCAAATCCATCCACATCAAGGTAGATATCTTCTAGCTGCATCACGTATCCCTCTGCAGTATTCTTTAACTGAATGTGACCCTGCAAAGGCTCTAATGTTTTACGTATATGATAGACCGCAGTATATAGCTGGGATGATGCTTTAGATAATTCAAAATCCGGCCATAGAAGATCCATTAATATCACTTTACTGACGACTTTACCACGATGATGAATGAGATAGAAAAACAACTCCTGTGCTTTCGTAGTTCGAAAACGAAGCGATATCTGCATGCCTTGGTCGTCGCTCAGAAGAAATGGGCCGAACAGCTTCATGTTCCACTTACGGGAATTCGATACAGTCTGTCCCACATTCAACGCCTTGTACTGCTGGATCCGTAGTACCGTCTTTTTCAATCGTTCCATATGAACTGGCTTAAGTACATAATCTAACGCATTGAGTTCAAACGCCTTAATCGCATATTCTTCATATGTTGTTACGAAAACGACACTAACCCCAGGCTTACGCTCTAACAATATTTCAGCCAGCTCTATACCGCTTAACTCTGGTATATTGATATCAAGGAAAACGATATCAATATCCTGCTCTTCCACTGCACGTCTCCCTTCTAGCGGGTCAGTGTATTTCCCAACAATTTCAATCGAGCCAATCAACATCAATTGATACTCCAGATACCTGAGAGCCAACTGCTCATCATCAATTAATATCGCTTTCATTTCTATCTCCTAACATTTACTAACGTTTTGTATTTAAACTTTTCCGAGCATACCAAGTCTAGCATCATAAACTATACATTAACTCTACAAAATATCATCGAAAAGCCCATCCTTCTTACCATAAGAAGAGGATGAATTGAACGTCGAATAAGGGATCTGGAAACTAACTTTCGTCCCTTCATTAGGAGAACTTTGAACGTAGAGTCCCCTCTGAAACATTTGTTTCAATCTGCGATCAATATTTCTAATTGCTACACTACTTCGCATGCCGGAATTGGGTTTAGTCTTAAAGAGTTGTTCAATTTGTCTCTCATTCATCCCAACCCCATCATCTTGTACGACAATTTCAACGCAGTCCGTTAATTTATTTATTGCAATTGTTACGGTGCCTCCGCGATTTCGACTAGTGATACCATGCTTAATTGCATTTTCCACAAGAGGTTGGATCGATAACGGCGGGATCATAATTTCGAAATCTTTATCTATATTCCATTCAACATTTATGCGTTCGCCAAATCGTTGTTGTTCAATATAGGTGTAGGAACGGACAAGATTAAGTTCATGCTCTAGCGTAACTAACCGATCCGCATTTTTAAAATCAAAGCTTAATCGCAAATAATTGCTAAATTCATTGAGCAAAGATTGCATCTTCTCAAAATCGATTAAGCTTAGTGCTGCTATCGAATTCAATGTGTTATATAGAAAGTGAGGTTGAATTTGAGATTGCAGCCAAGCACCTTCAATGTGCAGACTTTCCTCAATCGCTGATTTGAGCTCCAGCAAAGCACGAACTCTAGCTCTTAATTCCCACGCATCAGCAGGCTTCCTCACATAATCGTTAGCCCCTGCTTGAAAGCCGGTAATAATATCCTCTGTTCTTACTCTGGCAGTTAATAGCAAGATAGGCAGCTCTGTAATGTTGAACCGTTCACGAATGATTTTAGTCAGTTCATAGCCTGAAATATGCGGCATCATCACATCTGAAATTACGAGATCGTAACGATTCATTCCAATTTCAGCTATAGCTTGTTCTGCGCTTGCAGCAGTAGAAAGCGTGTATCCTTCCGTTTCCAACGTTTGTGTAAGCACCTGAAGATTAATAGCATCATCATCAACAAGTAAAATATTAAATTTCGATGACTCTTCTGGAGATTGTGCCGTTACAACTTGGTCGGCGGCAGCAATGCTTTTATTAGTGTTTATGATTGATAACGTATTGGACTTTACATCCCCTGCCTCTTGAATATTAGAAATCGGCAACGTGAAGCTGAATGTAGATCCTTCATTTAACTTAGACTTTACTTGTAACGTTCCTTGATGTAGTTCAACTAATTGCTTACTAATGCTGAGACCTAAACCGATACCTCCGCTATCTCGCTTGGAAACGATATTCTCTTGTTCGTAAGGAAGGAAAACTGTATGTATAGCTTCCTCTGAAATACCAACTCCTGTATCTGTGACTTGAATTTCAATGGTGCTGTTATGCTGAATCACACATATTGAGATGGAACCTCTGTCAGTAAATTTCACCGCATTGTGTAATAAATTAAATAGAATTTGAATGACTCGATGCTCGTCAGCCAGCACAGCAGGTAAGTGTTCATCCATTTCTACTCTCAGTTGAATTGGCTTTCCTTCTAACATAACCTTGATCATATCGAGCACACCGAAAACGATTGACTGCAAATAGACCGGCTTTAAGTCTAACGGAATTGTTTTTTCATTCAATCGAGTGATTTCAATTAAGTCGTCAAGCAAAAAATTCATTCGCTTGCTGACATCTCTAGCAATTTGTACACGTTCTTTTTGCTTGGGATGAATCGGGTGCTTCCCATCATCGAGAATGACTTGAAGCACATTAGAAATTCCTTGCAGTGGATTACGCAGTTCATGTGACGTGTTAATTAAAAACTCGTCTTTCTTTCTATCTTCTTGCTGTAGCTTTTCCGCCAATTGCACTGATTGGTTCGTTGCGTGAAAATATTGCCTAAACCAAAAAGCAGTAAAGGCTAGAGTCGCAATAATCAAGTCAAACGGATAATGGATATTCTCAACAGTTGGAACTCTATTTTGCACGATGGACCATATCATGTTATTCCCAACACTTATACAAGCTAGCAATAAATAGACAACGTCTTTTCCTTTCTTTATAGCTCTAATTAAGATACGTGCCCCCATTAGTACAGAGATAATAAATAAAGAATCGAGCAGTAATGGAGCGATTGCTAAAATATAAGCTGAAGGGGCAATGACAACAAACAAGAAACCAACCGCGCAGTAATATGCATATAATTTTATAATCTTTGGAGCGATTTTATTGGGAAACAAATTGTTAGCTAACGGTGGTAAAAATGCGGTTATGCCTATGTAGGTCCCGTAAGTAATCCTTAACTGCCATTCGTACCTCATATCGAGCCATTGAAATAATAATCTATCATCAGAAATCAGCGTACTTATTGCAAGCAAAATCATGACAAACAAGAAATAGATAAGTCCCTTTTTTCTTACGCCCAGTGCATATAGAATTAATCCATACAGACTATTAAAGAGAGCAAAAACGCAAAGCAATAATTGTAATCCCGTTAGCCAAAAATTTCGTTCCTGTATCGCTTCAATCGTTCCGAACCGAAGTGATTTATAGATACCTCCACTTCCAGCATTACGTGATACTTGAATAACAATATCTAATTTGTCGCTACCTGAAGGTATTGTAACGATATATGAAAAATTATTTGCCTGGTGTTTAACCGCTTCAGAGGATGGATTCCCCGAAGCTCCTAGCTGCTTTCCATTGACATATACAGCTGAGGCATTGCCAATCCTGGACACTCTTATTCCAAAGGTATGGTTTGTATCCTCATCTAGCAATATTTGCATACGATAGCTTCCGTAACGAAGCGGTGACTGATTCAAGCTCGGTAGCTTGCTCCAAAAACTAGGTACATCCATCTTCTCTGATTGAAAGTTGTTGCTTGCTTTAGTTAGTAAAGCTTGCGGATAAAACTGCCACTCCCCGTTTAATTCCAGTGTTTGATGTTGATTAAAACTGAAATTACGCAGATCTAAAATTCCATTATTCACTCTAGGAGCGTTCGGATAATTATATGTATCCAAATAATTCAGCCAAAGCAGTCGAATGGAAGTGATTATCACGATAAAAAATAAGACGATAAGTAACAGCTTTCTATAAGATTTTAACATCGGTCGCTTCCTTTATACTTTCTCATATAGATATTAACAGTTCAATGATACCATACTAGTAGTTTGTAGAGGATAAATTTGTTAATTATATTAATTTTTACTTGATTAGAGAGGAAGATTGATTAATACGGAAACAGTAGATTTATCCTATTCTTCTGTTTTCGTGAAGAAAGAATAGCCTCCAAAACCCAAAGTCTCGGAGGCTCTCCCCTACTTAATAGATTATCCGCGTCTGCGTCCGCGTCTGCCGCTGCCTACAATACGTGTTACTCGGAATTGATTTACCCCTACTTGAATAATCGCAAAATTGCTGTACGAAGTTCCTGAAGATTCATATGGTTCTGCTTGAATATCTCCGCTTGGCGTACTAACGACTGCAGTGATTCTAGTCACTAAACAAACGCCACGTCCAGAAGCTGTCCAAGTACGATCACGCGCAACAAAATAATTGTCGTTACTGCAAAAGATCGATGCATATTCAACTGTCCCAAACGCATTGTAATCAGTTGAGTTCACGATTGATACGGGTGGATAACCACCAGGATTAACTCCCATAAATAAAACCTCCTTGATTTTAAAGATAGTTTATTAAATGCTAATAGAGTAGATTTGGTAAGGTATATTCGTGGACAAGGGGAAAGTTGTGTTTATTAGCGGTGCAACTGAAGGGGACAAATAAAAAAAACACCTCCAGTCGTTAGAACATGTCTAACAACTGGAGGTGCAATGAACAGTCAAAACGACCGAACAAGTGGTCAGTCAGTTTAACTTGAGCTCAAAAGGCTCATCTCGATTACATACAAGCAAATTATTCACAACATCCAGGCGAGCAACCTGAATCGAAGAACGTCGGACTTCATACCCTCGCTCTTGGCTTGGTGAACTCGTTTTACCAGGATGAGTGAAATAAAAAATATAGGCATATTCGTGTTGGACGACAACATCAGCGTGATGTCCAAATCCGTAATCATCCACGCGGGTTCCTGACTTGTCTAGTATTAATCCATTTCGCTCCCAGTGTTCGAGATCATCGGATCGGTATACACCTTGTCCTTGCCACTCATCAATGATCATCCAATAACTGCCCTTAAACCAAAAGACATTTGCCCCTTCATGAGCATGATCTGTAATAACTGGACCAACTACCTGCCATTGATACAAATCAACACTGTCCGCTGCATACGTATGAGAACCATTAGCTTCATCTTTATACCACATACGAAAGCCGCCTTCTGGCTTTTCATGTACACAAGCGTCAATGACACGATCTGAGCTCAACTTGAGCTTAGAGCAATATGTCCAATCTAGCAAATTAGGACTGGTATAGTGGATAATATCACGACGATGACCTGGCCAGTCAGTTGGTACACCCGTTATATAACTAACATACATATGATACAATCCATCGTGCCAATAAATTTCTGGTGCCCAAAATGTATTTCTTCCCCACTCAAAATCCAGTCCTTGAAGAGTACCTCGATAAAGCCAAGTATTACCTCCATCATTGGAGGAAGCAACTCCTAAGTCTGTACCGTGTACCCAAGCAACATTAACTCCTTCAGCAGTTGCTCTTCGATTCGTGTAAATCATCCACCAATTCTGTTCTTCTCGATTCCATATTACAACTGGATCAGCAGCCCCATCATAGATGGGATCTCGAAATAACGATGCATTTATCGTCATCATTGCTTCCTCTCCCTTTACCCCTTAACAGCTCCACCAACAATTCCTTTTACTATTTGCTTTTGCATTAATATAAAGAAAATAAAAATTGGAATTAAGACGATTACTGTTAACGTCATAAATAATGGCCAATCGACTGCAAATTCACCCTTTGCTTTATATACCTGCAGCACCAGTGTTGCGTTTGATGATGAATTTAGGAACAACATTGGCGCCAAAAAATCATTCCAAATCCACATCGTTTGAAAGATGATAGCAGTAACGGTGATCGGTTTAAGCAACGGAAAAATAATACGCCAGAATATTGACCAAATGCTGCAGCCATCGATAACTGCTGCTTCCGGCAGTTCTTTCGGAATGGTTCGCATATACCCCATCATTAAGAAGAATACAAACACTGAACCGCCCATATAAACAACAATTAAACCATACAGTTTATCTACAAGCTGGAATGTAGTCATCAATTCAAATAATGGAATAAGTGTTGTTTGAAACGGTATTAAAAAGCCAGCCAGCAAATATCCCATAATCAAGCGATTCACTTTACTAGCATTAAATACGATTGGATAAGCAGCCATTGCCCCGATTAGCACCATTAGCAGCACAGATATGATTGTAATTAATAAGCTATTCCCAAAGCTTTGCAACAAAGGCACTTCATTAAACACTCGCTCATAATTAGCAAAATTAAATGTGCTTGGGAAGCTAATCGGATTTTTTGCTGTTTCTGCTGGAGTTTTCAGCGTATTAACAATGATCAAATAAAAAGGAAAAAACGTAATCAAACCAACAGGCAACATCAGAATGTCAAGCCACCATTGCTTGCGTGTAGACTCTGTCATTGAATTTTCTCCTCTCTACGTTGCATCACGCTAACCTGAAAATAAGTAAGCACTAGAACGATTAAGAAAAATACAATGGACATTGCCGAAGCTAAACCAAATTGAACCTCTGAAATTCCACGCAGGACAATGACTTGAGTTATGGTGTGTGTTTCAAATCCAGGCCCGCCCTTTGTTAAGGCAAATGGTATTTCAAAAACCTTCAATCCGCCAGTTAATAATAACATGACGCTAACTGTCATCGCTGGGGCAAGCAATGGCAGCGTAATATGCCAAGTCTGTCTCCAGCGTGTTGCACCATCAATGGCAGCAGCCTCATAATAATCTTTAGGAATCCCTTGTAAAAAGGCTAAATACAATACGGCATGCCAACCTGCTCCTGCCCAGACTGCTACAAGTATAGTTGATAGCTTGGCGAGTAGTGGGTCCGACAGCCAAGGCTGCGGACCGACACCAAACAATCCATGTAATAAGTTATTCATAACTCCAGATCCAATAGGTGACAATATAAATCCCCATACATAAGCTAAAATTAGTCCACTTGGAATCGATGGGAAGAAAAATATCGCACGATGAATATTTCTTGTAAAGAAATTACGATCTAATATCAGTGCAAGAATAATGGCAAAAATCGTCGTTAATATCGTTGTCGCAATAGCATAGAACAATGTGTAGGAAATACCTGAGACAATTGCGGAATCCTTAAATAACTTCACATAATTCGCCAAGCCTACGAAATCATATTGCTTCGAATACCCGTTAAAATTCGTCAAGCTGAAGAAAAATGATCTGATTAGTGGATAAATCGTAAATACGGTATAAAATAACAATATTGGAACTAAAAACAATTGATATTGGAACGATCTCAGTAGCTTCATGTTGCAGGCTCCTTTCTAAACAGCTTAGCTATCGGAAATGGATTAGTTGCTTTCCATTTCCTTCAGCTTCTGATCCATAGCCTGCATAACTTCATCCTCAGTGCCCTTACCAACCAATAGATCCTGTACAGAAATGACTAGCTGATTTCTAAGTGCTTCTTGGTGTCTTGGCCAAGAAACCATCGGCAGATAAAACTTTCCAGCAAGCAACCCTTCTTTATATGCTGTTTCTAATGCTGGATGGACCTTACTTTCATAGCCTGGAATTGTAATAATTTGACCTGTTCCTTGTTCAAACTGTTCTAAGCCTTCAGGTGTAGCCAAGTATTCTAGAAACTTCAAAGCGGCTTCCTTATTTTCTGAATGACTATTGACAGCAAAGCCAACATTAGGAGCGCCTGTATAATACTCTTGACCAGCTTCTGGTCCCGGAACTGCCATCATTTTAAACTTCAATTCAGGATTTGCCTGTTCAATCGCAGGGATGTTCCATGGACCACCTTGAATCATTGCAACATTACCAATTGCGAATTCATTAACAATTTGATCACCTGTCAAACCAATCATATTGGACGTAACCAATTGATTATCTACAAGACCTTCTTTCCAAAGCTTAAGTGGCTCAAGCCAACCATCCCCAAAGCTTGCCTGACCAGCAAACAATTGATTGTCATAGTCTGGATTCTGCGATACTGTCATGCTCGCCACAAGTGCACTCAATATAATAGAAATATCACCTGAGTTATCGTACATCGGCACGATCCCAGCTGCTTCAAGCTTTAAAGAAGCATCGATGAACTCCTGCCATGTTTTAGGCTCTGAAGTAATGCCTGCTTGCTCAAACAGCTCTTCATTATAATAAATTCCACCAACCCAGCCTGCTTGAGAAAAAGCATATGTCTTGCCATCGCGAGTGAACATGCCTTTGCTGGCATCCGTCATTTGTGCCATAAATGGCTGACCAGTCAAATCGAGTGCATATCCCCCATCAATTAATTCATTGCGATTCTCTGCTGCCATGATGAAAACATCTGTGGCAGAATTGGATAGCAGCATCGTTTGTAGCTTTGCGATATAATCCTTAACTGGCGGAGCAGTTTGGAAATCGATTGTAATATTTGGATATTTTGCTGTAAAGCCATCAATCACCGGCTTCATTTCTGTTTCATTGTTCCAGGAAAGAAAGCTTAGCTTGATTTTTTTATCGCCTGACGCCCCATCAGAACCTACCTTTCCGTCGTTCGTATTAGCGTTACTACCACACGCAGATACAAGTAATGTTGTCATTAGCATAACAATCAACATCTTGAAACTATGCTTTTTCATAACTATAGTCCCCCTTAAATAAATTGTTGTAAGCTCTTTCAAAGTTATGATAACGCTTAATCGGGAACTGATGAATTTACATCGTTGCGCAAAAAATTGTATATTGTTGCATTCAATTTATAAAGGACATCGCCATCTCTCATTTACCTGTGCGATACTCCTTAGGGGATACATTAAAGTGCTTCTTGAAGGTTTTACTCAGATGACTTTCATCTACAAAGCCTGTCATTTCTGCGATTGCGTTATTTTTTAACGTTGTACCAGTTAAAAGCTCAGCTGCCTTATTGAGACGAACAGTCGTTACATATTGCCAGTAATTGATGCCATACTGATGTTTAAACAATCGACTAAGCTGGTATTTATCCATTCTAAATCGATCAGCTACATGCTGAAGCGATAATTCCTCTCCATAATGTCGATCGACATAATCCTTTACACGAGTGATTACTTCCTCTGTCTGAAGAGCTGCCCCATCCGTATCCACAATTAACTTACTCATTTCGGAGATAAAATAATGTTTTAACTCCGCCAATGTAACATATTGCTGCAGCCTTTCGATCGACGGAGCTACATCCGCACTAATCCTTTGCTCTTGCTGCATCGTCTGCACGGCCATGCTCCAATAATACTTAACTAGGGCATAGACTTCCTCTGGCTCAAGCTTCAATTTATGAATGGTGTCAAACAGAGATGTAATCAATTCCTTTACATTAGTAAATGTAAAATCCAACGCAAATTTTTCCTCAAACGCTTGGTTAAATTTCAGATAGTGTTGGACTGTCCAGCTATCCATAGAAACTCGGGTATCACTGTAAACATTCATTAGCGTGTCTTCGTAAAACCCTTCAATCTGCGCTAGCCTGCTCTGCTCTACTAATCCTCTAACCTCTGTCACCAAAGTACCAAGCTTACTTCCACCTATGACAAGCTTCTGGTCTGGAAAGCTTGTCTTCCACCTTTCCTCCAATTGATCATAGAACAATATCAATTGCTCTTGCCGAAGCTTATAAGACCACCCTAGTAAAATCACAAATCGTCTGCCATGCTGCGATTGAACTGCAATAACAACAGGCTGCTGCTCCAGACCATTGAGCATAGCTAAAACTTCTTCCTTAGATTCCGAATGTCCCGATACTGTTAATACAATATAGCTTTCTATATTAAATACTCGCCAAATATGCTCTGCATTCTCTAACCATTTTTTATTAGGATCATGTTCAGTCACATGCGATAATATCTCCTCCAATTTTTCTTGCTGCTCTGATCTAATACTCACGATCATTTCCTCAACTGCCGCTTCCAATTGCTCGGTGTCAACCGGCTTTAATAAATACTGCGTCACACTAAGTCTAAGTGCCTCACGTGCATATTCAAATTCATCATAAGCACTTAGAATCAGCGCTTTCGGTTTGAAATGTAGCTCATTGAGCTCTTTCAACGTATCTATCCCACTTAAGAACGGCATCTGTATATCGATAATTAGCAAGTCAGGTTGAAGTTGCTTTACCATTTCAATTGTTTCTTTGCCATCATAAGCATGTGTTACTTGAGAAATACCAAGCTTTGTCCAGTCCATCATTTTATCTAAAAAGGTGTGGAGTGATTGTTGGTCATCAGCAATTAACAGTTTCATCGTTGTTTCTCCTTCCCCATCTATTGGTACAATGCTACAATTGCAGCATTGTTAAATTTTATTTAGAGGTAAAAAAATAGATACTTTCGTGCCAACCCCTTGCTTACTTCGAATATTAAGTCCGTATTGCTTCCCGTATTTCAGCTTAATTCTTTGATTCACATTGTATAGACCGATGTTATCAGCTCTTTGACTCGGTTCGCTGACGTGTCGATTAAGCCCCTCAACTTGCTCCTGCTGCATTCCTTTGCCATTATCTGCGACAATAATGAGCAAGCCTTTGCGTCCGACAACAGCTGATATTTTCAGCTCGCCTTTGCGGATATCATCGCCAAAGCCGTGTTTTATTGAGTTTTCAACAATCGGCTGAAGTGTCAGTTTAGGAATTTTATATTGCGATTCCAACTCATCTGGAATACTAAAATTCACAGTAATTCCATCGTTATATTTCTTGTTCAGAATATATAAATAGTCTTTGATATGCTTTACTTCTCGACCTAACTCTACTTCCTCCTCTGAATGTTTCATAGAGTAACGGAACAAGTTGCTAAGCGAAAGTACGATATGATTTGATTCAACAATATTGCCACAGACAATTTCGGTCTGTAGCTGCTGAAGCGTGTTAAATAGGAAATGAGGATTGATTTGGGCCTGAAGCGACTTTAGTTCCTCCTCCTTCAAGCTAATTTGTGTTAAATAATTTTGCTTAATAAGCAAATTGATTCTTTCCATCATTTCTGTGAACTTATCCCTTATTTGATTCAGCTCATGATAACGATAATTGCGCGGCTTAACATACAGCGAATCATCCTCACCCATTTGATCCAATGCAGCTAACAGTCTTCTAACCGGTAAGGATATACGTAACGTAATGAGCAAGCAAATGAGTATATTGGCAATTACACATAAATAGAGAATACGAACTAAGTTAGTTGTAAGTAAACTAGACTGACTAGTTATTTCCGACATAGGAACCGTCGAAATCATTTTCCACCCTTTAATCGCTGTAGACTGGAAGATGACCAGGGTATTTGTCCCGTTTAGACTCGTTTGAAAGTGTCCTGACGGTTGCTGGTATAGCTTAGCCTCAACCTCCTCAGGGAATTTTAGAGCCTCACCAATACGTGTGCTGTCTTTATGCACGATAATATTACGATGTGCATCGACCAGAAAGATGCTGCCTTTATTCTGATAAGTGCTCTGTTCAAACATACTATTTATTTTTTCCAGATCAAGATTGCCAATAACTGCCCCGATTGTTTGACCTTGATAGCCTTTTACTTGAAGAACCACAGACAGGGTTGGCTTATTGTATCTCGATATATTCGTGTTCAAATAGTAGTCTTGCTGATGTATACCTATACTGAAGAAGCTACCTTCCGAATTCGGCTCCAATGTTTCCTTCACCCATGCTTGATTTAAGAACGAATAATCCCATTGCAACGTTTTTCGACCTTCCAAATTATTAACATATCCTGTTCGGCCAATCATCAGCACATCGCTTATTAATGTTTGATAGGTCATAATGCCTTGGGCAATTTCAGCAATATTCCGTTCATGCTGAAGTCTGCTGCTAACGCTTATCGTATCATGCTCTTTCATCATTCTTGATACGGAATAATTACCTGCTAGCATAACAAGAGAACGCTTAGACTCTTCTAAGTTAAAACTAAGGCCTAGAGCCGCTTGCTCCATTACTTTATTACTGGAATTAACGATTTCTTCCGTAAGCATGTCGGTTGAGTCCTTGATCGACAAGAAACCTAGCAGCAATAGGAGTAATATATTCACAATTAAATATGACAATAAAATCGTCCTCATAATTGTTCGCTTGAATAAGGTATGCTGTATAAATTTCAGGAAGCTTCTCACTTTTTCCACCTCGTATGAAATTTTTTGCGAATCTATAAAAATGCAAATATATCTATATGCTCTAGAATAAGCAAAATCATACGTGAATCATATCATTAATGCAATGTATTTCTTAGCAGGCTAATTTTACTAGGAGCTAAAACGTAAAAAAACCGTCTCAGAGAATACTCTCTGAGACGGAGATGATTAAATTAAAGATTTCATGTGTACTCCAATGATTACTTCTGCTTTAACCAAGTTTCACTATCTGAAGATTTTTAAATTACAGCAAGAAATGGATAGTCGAGCAAATACTCCTATGTTAATTTTAGTTTATTCACAATCTGAATCAAGTGACAGCTTCTTAATAGGACAGTATATATGATAGTCAGAATCAAGGGTATGCACACTATCAAAAGCTTGTATAAGCTCAATATCTGTTTTATTTCTTTCTTGTTTTGATACTTTTAGGAATCTCGCAAAATCAGTTTTGAATATATCCCCTACATCAAGGAGGTCGCCAGAGTATTTGAATTTAGCGCAAAAGATTGGTGGTACATCGACTGTAAAGTAGAACGGCTTATCGATATGGATATCATATGGTATGGCGAACAGAGCGTTGAAGACAGTTGAATTGGGGTGACAATTTGAATAAACCATAAAACATGGTCCATCTATCGTATCATCTATGTTTTCTAATAACTTCCTAGACTGATTACGAATCTGATCTTTGAAGTCTTCAGAACCCATATCAATTTCAAATGCAATACCTGTCAATCTGATGTCTTTAAACTCGGTCAAAGTAAAATTAGTTACGACATCACCATTAATGTTTTTTAATGGGCGCTTAACAATGGTAGGTATGGGTGCTGGAGATATAAGTATATTCTTATCTTTTAGTGAACTTGGAGCTAGTTTAAATTCACGTTTAAATGCGCGGGTAAACGAAGATTGCGTTCCAAAGTTTAACCGATATGCAATTTCAGTTAACGATAATTCACCATCTTGAATGAAGTTGATGGCTGTATGTAACCGTCTAGACAATATGTATTGCTTCAGTGAACAACCCATTACGGCTGAAAATAGCCTATGGAAATAATACTTTGACATGTTAAATTTACTGGCCACAAACTCGACTGAGAGAGACTCCTCAATATTTTCCTCAATAAAATTTAGAGATTTTTCAATAATTTCATAATGGTTCATATGTCACCCTTTACCACCGTTTTTTTGTAAATAAACGATATAACATACGCAACATAAAGTAAAGCATTTGGGAGGTACTTAAGATGAAAAAGGATAGAATGAATGGAATATTAATCGGTTGTTTTTATATAGTCGCTGCCGTAAGTGCGGTAATTGCTGTCCTGTTGTATGAACCTTTGCTTTCAGATAACTGGATTATAACAGTAGCAAATGGTTTAGAAACAGCCATTTTAATGGGCGTAGTTAGTGATATCCTACTTATTATTTCAGCAGTTGGAACAGCCGTTATGTTATTCCCTTATGTCCGATTGAGGAACGAACATACAGCATTAGGTTATCTCTGTTTTCGGTTTATGGAAGCTGTTCTTATAGCAATCGGTGTCCTTAGTATGTTAGGTTTACTTAGCCTTAGTTCCAATTATGAAGCTGGAAATAACGAAGCTGCTTATCTTTCTCTAGGAAATGTTCTACAAGCAATTCATGCTTGGGCTCAGATTCTGGGACCTAATTTGATGCTCGGTATAAATACTCTTTTGTATAGTTATTTACTATATAAAACTGATATCGTACCAAAATCACTCTCGTTATTTGGAATGTTAACTGCAGTCCTGGTGTTTCTAGCTGGCTTACTTAACATGTTTGGTATTATAGGTACATTCTCTGCCCTAAAGGGAGTTATCGCTCTACCCGTCGGTGTCTATGAGTTAAGTTTGGCAGCTTGGTTAATGATTAAGGGCTTTAATATTGAAAAATTGAAAGCACTGAGAATGGGAATAAGTAAGGGGTAACATACATTAATTATTAATTGTGTTAAAGATTCAAAAAGCCAATCCTCTCGAGAGAAAATTGGCTTTTTGTACATAGACATAACTCCACTTCGTCCTATTCATTACCTATCGTAGCGAGAGACGCTTGAATTTCGATGACGCTGCTTTCGTAGTTGCTTCCGTTCCATACTGTATACGTCAATTCTTTGCCAGACGGGCTCCACGTAGTGCTAAGTGAGCTATCCATATTAGCTAAAATTCTAGTTGATTCGTCTGAAAGCACATCATAGACATATAATCCCTTAACCATCGCTCCATTAACCTCGTCCTGCTTGCTATACGCGATAAAGCGCTGATCTGCAGACCACGACATTCCTCCAAGCTCTGCTCCTTCAGCTATCGTTTTTACGTTTTCACCATCACTGTCGCTCAAAAGAATTTCGCCCTTGGTTTCGCTGTAAAGCTCCACCAATAATTGCGTGCCATCAGGAGACGGTATAACGTTGCTTGCCGAAGCAAAGCCTAGCTCCTTAATCTCCTTTGTCTTCATATTTAGCATCTTTAATGGAGAACTAGCATCTGTATTGTAATAAAGCTGATCTCCATTCGGAACCACTAAGAAAAGGAAATCCTCTTGAATTTCTGCAATCTTCTCTTGAATTTCTCCACTAGTTGTAGCCATATACGCACCACCCGCATAAGAGGCTCCCACGATACTTTCGTTACCCATCCATCTCGCACTCATTGCTAATGGGATATTTATCGTCTCCAGCGTCTCTAAATTCATCATATAATACGACGGATCACCGATTACATATTCCTGATACATGAGATGCTTTTTGTCAGGAGACAAATTACCACCACCGATATAAATGTTCTCCTTTTCTATTAAAGGAGTGGCCGTATCGGTTTTCAAATTATATTTGTATAGACTTTGCGGATAGGTGTCCGATAGCTCCTCTAGCTTCATTTTACCTAGTGATTCATTTTCCATCGCTACAATAACTGTTTCCTCATCAAGCCAGCCAAATATATACATCTCATCATACTTTTTAATGTTTCCTACCGTAATTGCTTCTCCAGCGGATGGTGTTTTGCTCTCCTCTTCAATAATGGTGATACTTTTTCCCGGCTCCTGAATAACCACTCTATTCTCTCCATTATTCCCGCTACAAGCACTAATTGTAAGCAATAATATAGGCACGGTTGCCAAGATAGTTAATTTTGATCTGTTCAACATGATCGCCTCCTTTATGCTTACTATATTAGCAACAGGTTGTTGCCATTTAATTAAGGATTGTTTCCAAAATGTAAACAATGTTATCGAAATTACATTACATTGGGAAGGTTATCGTAAACGTTGTACCATTCTCATCCGACTTCACAATAGCGATGCTGCCTCCTTGCGTTTCTGCATACCTTTTGGCAAGCGACAACCCTAGCCCTGCACCGCCCTGCTGCTTCGAACGGTTTTTATCCACCGTGTAAAAGGCTTCGAATATTTTATCTCTAACCTCTATCGGAATGCCAATTCCCGTATCCTTAATTTCAATAACAACCTGACCGTCCTTGATGACATTACTAACATAGATCTGACCGTTAGGCTTATTGTATTTAATCGCGTTATCCAATATGTTGGCAAGCACGATATTCATGTAATCCTTGTCTGCCTCGATATAAGCTTCGTGCAAGTCGGTTACTAATGTTAAACCAAACTTGTCCATCTTCCCCTTTAGACCGTTCAACACAGCCTCAATCGTTGCACTAACCTCTAGCCGTTCCTTATTATATTCAAAATCATACTTTTCCATTGCCGACAATTGCAGCACCTTCTCGACCATCTCATACAACCTCTGTGTCTCACTTGCGATATGTGCTTGAGCCTTTTGCGGTAATTCCTTGTCATCTGGATACATATCAAGCAAATCAATGAAAGCTTTGATAGAAGTTAGCGGTGTCTTGAACTCATGGGTCACATTTCCGATAAATTCCTTCTGCTGCTGATCTAGCTCAGATAGCTTTTGCACCGCGAGTGCTAGCTTCTCCCGCTCCTTGTCTTTATCCTGAAGCGTAATCTTAAGTCGTTCACTCATTGCAGCGATTCCGGCACTAAGCTCCCCGATCTCATCGTTTCGCTTTAGAGATGGAGTCTCAAAATGTCCTTCTCTAATACGACCTACCGCATCATTAAGTCTAATAATACTTCGAGCGACAGAATTAAAATATAAGTAGGCCAATAGGAAGCTAAGCACAAATACACCCGATCCAATATAAATGAACAATCGCTTAATGTCGTTATAGAAGGTTTGATTATCTCGAAGAGAATAATAAAACTGAACGACACCTATTTGCTCTTTCCCTACGCGAAGTGGAGTCAAATAATACATCGATTCACCTTCGATCAAATATGCTGTTTTGTTTTCCAATGCGTATTTTAGGGTCATCTTGACACTTTCAGACGGAACGGAAGATGATCGTTTGTTTAAAACCGTACCATTAATGTCGTATAGTACGACCGGTTGACCACTAATCAGCTCCAGCTGCTGCGCGAAGGCGTCACCTTTCGTATCTAAGAAATTTTCCGGGATTTTGTTAGATTCCGACATAATGGATTGGATGAAATAAACATTTGCAGTGTCAGCCTGTTGAGCAAATAGCCGCTCCACTTGCACTCTTTGATTCTTCTCAATTCCTTGAAGAACCAGTAGACTGAGCACAAATACGGTTAGTAAAAGAAGAGCTGCGAGAAACAGACTTAGCTTCAGCTTAATACTAACTTTCACGGTATTCACCAAATGCCTTGTAGCCGATGCCATGTACAGTTTGAATAGTGTCGCTATGCTCCGTTCCTAGCTTTTTGCGCAGTCTTTGCACGTGAATGTCTACCGTTCGCGTCCCTCCAAAATAGTCCATCCCCCACACTAAGTCCAACAATTGTTCCCGTGAATAGACCCTATCGGGATTAGAAACGAGGAGTGCAATCAACTCAAATTCCTTGGGCGTCAGCTCTAACTTCTGGCCATTAACAATCACCGATCTTCTGGTAATGTTCACTTTCACACCGCCCAGCAGAAACTCGTCCTGCTCAATCTTCTCTCCTGCCTGTTGCATCCTTCTTATTAGTGATTTAAGTCTAGCAAGCAACTCCCTCATATCAAAGGGCTTCGTCAAATAATCGTCAGCACCAAGCTCAAGTCCTAGCACCTTATTAACGATGTCTTCCTTTGCTGTCAGCATAATGACACCAATTTTCCCCTTAGCCGGTAGCTTTTTAAGCACATCGTATCCGTCCAGACCAGGAAGCATCACATCGAGAATAATCGCATCAGGCTGTATCTCACTAAGACGCTTTACAGCTGTATCTCCACGATCGATCACTTCAACCTTGTACCCTTCTCGCTTTAAGGCGTAAGCAATGGCATCCGAGATCGCTTTTTCGTCCTCGATGACCATGATTGTTTCATGCATTGGCATATCACCTTCCTCGTTTGATTGTTTCCTTTATTATAAGGGTTATACAGTAAATGTAAGGTTAATCAGTAGAATTAAAAATAATTAAAATTGGGATCGAGCAATATTACTTGAAGCCATAAGTCATGCATATATTTTGTTATTTCTTCTATATCGTGTATTTTTAAATGATTTACTGGTATGATTCAAATATATAACTTTTTATTTGCCAGTTGGAGGAAATTTACATGAATAATATATTAATTGTTGATGATGAACATGAAATTCGACAACTTATCAGGCTTCATCTAGAACAAGCCAATTTTAATGTTTATGAGGCAAGTTCCGGAAGAGAAGCTATTCAAGTTATAAAAGAACAGGGCATTGTATTACTCATACTTGATCTTATGATGGCAGATGGTTCAGGTGCTGATGTATTACAATACCTTAAAGAGGAGCAATCCAGCCCGATCGTTATCGTACTTAGTGCTAAAAGCGAACTAGATGATAAAATTACTACATTAGGATTAGGTGCAGATGACTATGTGACAAAACCATTCAGCCCTATTGAATTAATTGCACGTGTACAGGCTCAGTTAAGACGTCACCGTCCAACTTCAACTTACGTTGCTAAAATTGTTCGACTAAATAAATTTATACTTGATATTGATAATCTAACATTAAAAAATGGAGAGAAATCATTTTCATTAACTCCCGTTGAATGCAATCTATTAGAGTTTTTTATGCAAAATCCTGATCGCGTGCTAACAAAGCGTGAAATATACAAAGAGGTTTGGAAGCATGAAAATTTTGATGGTAATAACTTAAGTGTGTATATTAGCAAGCTTCGTAACATGCTAGAATCGACAGATGATTCTATACATTATATACATAGCGTCAGAGGAATTGGATATAAATTTTCGGGAGACGGACAATGAAAACTCCAACTAAGGTATGGCTACTTATGATTTCTAGTGCAGTTATTAGCTTTTTGATCTTCTTTTTATTATATCTACTCTCAGGTAGAATTGATGATAAAGGCTACAATCTTAATACATTAAGCTCAATCTCCGAACAAGTTATTACTACAGCTAAGGAATCTGCACAGCTAAACTATGCCGAAATTAAATCAATTCTAGATAATACACATCAGGCTCATCCCAATATTCGTTTTGAATGGATTTCTTCAGATGGTACTACGATCTATGATACAGCAGGAAGAAATACTTATTATGATTTTTCTCAACTAGCTGAGCGAACGGTCGGAATGCCGCATAACTTATGGGGGAATAATAAAGAGATCATTCTCACTTATGCATTAGCCGAAAATAATACGACCTATTATCTACTCACTAGTTTATCAAGCGAAGCTATGAAGGTAGGTCAGTTTTACTATTTTGTCCGCTCATACGGTTTCCTATTTATTTTTTTAATTCCATTAATTATCGCTTTTATTATTCCATACCTATTTTCCTTTGTATTTATTTTTTCTATGAATAAACGGTTAAACAAGCTTAATTTTGCAATGAAAGAGCTTAATCTAAAAAGTGAACTAGTTATACTAGAAGATAAGCAGAATGATGAAATTGGTCATGTTATTTCACATTACAATGCTATGGCAAAACGCATTCAGAATCAAACCGAACAAATTAAACAATTCGACGAACGGCGGAAATTACTCTTCTCTAATCTTTCACACGATCTACGAACCCCTTTAACTATGATTTTAGGCTATGCAGAAACGATTCGCACTGGCATGTATAAGGATGAAAAAGAGCTCCAGTTTAGTGCTCAGGTTTTACTGCAACGTTCTCGATATATGAACAAGTTACTTGATCAGCTTTTGAGTTTGTCGAAGCATGATGAAGAAAATTTCCAACTTGTTGTTGAAGAGCATAATGTTTCTGAATTAGTTCGAAAAATTGCTGCTGATTATGTAATGTTTCTAGAAGGTCAAGATTTTAGTGTAGAAATTAATATCCCTGACGATGATGTTTTTGCCTTAATTGATTCCTCGTTAATCGAACGTTCAGTACATAATTTAATAGATAATGCTGTTCGATATGGGGCTGAAGGAAAATATCTCGAAATTAGTCTCTACCAAGAGGCAAATCAGCTGTTCATTGAAGTAGCAGACAAGGGGCCAGGCATTCCATTAGAGGAGCAGCAATACATCTTTGACCGCTTTTATCGCGGAAACAAAAGTAGGAAAGGCGAAGGCATAGGTATTGGACTAACCATAGTTAAAGAGATTGTTTCAATTCATGGAGGGGCAATTCATCTATCAAGTGAACATAATAAAACCTCATTTAAAATTCAACTGCCCATACATGATCACATCTTACAAAGCTCAAAAGAGTAATAACTGCTCTTTCATTAAAAAAAGCTAATAGGAACTCGTTCAAGCGAGTACCCTATTAGCTTTAATTGAATATAGCAGCTATTTCATCTCTAGTTGTATTAGCTTCATAATAATCGTTACCGCCTCTGCTCTTGTTGCCTTATCATTAGGAGCGAATTTGTTTGAGCCTTTACCATTTATAAGCCCCAATTTATTCAACTCAGCTATGTGAGGCTTTGCCCAGCTAGGAATGTCCTGATCATCTGTAAAGTTTGTTTGGACACCCGCTTCCAGCTTGAGTGCTAATGCTTTACTGATCATTACAGCCATTTCGGCACGCGTAATTTCAGCATTTGGACGGAAACTGCCATCTAAATAGCCTGTTACGATACTTGCTTTAACTGCTTGCTCGATCGCATGTTGAGCCCATGAACCAATTTGTTCAGAATCAGTAAATGTCGTCTTCGCAGCAGGTTCTTCTAACTGTAAAGCCTTCATGAGCATGACTACAAACTCTGCTCGCGTCACAAAACCATCCGGTTTAAACACATTATTTCCATAACCATTCACGATTCCACCCTGCGCTGCTTTAACAATGGAAGCCTCTGCCCAGTGGCCAATAATATCTTGGAAGATTGGTGAAACAGGCGCAGGCTGCTCTTCAGTTATCGCCATCACTGCGAACTTCGTAAAATGATCGACTTCAACAGTTATTTTATTGCCAACGATCGTTCCTCCATCTATCTGTACCCATACCTTCTTAACCTCGTCATAGTAAAACACAGCTATGTCTTGATCGCCCTTTAGGCTTGTTGGATCAAAAGTGAAGGTTAACGTTACAGGCTTTGTAAAATCCTCCGATACGCTTTTGAGTATTTCATAAATAGGACTTAGCGGAACGTCAACTTCAGTAAATAATCCCTCAGTATCAGTAACTACATCTATCGTAACTTCTAGTTCCTGCGCAAAACTACCTGTTGGAATTGTAATCGTCACCGCATTCGACAAGCTCACTTCACCTGAGCTTCCGATCGGAAGCTTGATAGTACCAGTCGATGAGATTACTTTGCCGCTGCCAGTACTCGGACTACTTCCACTGTCCACCGGAGGACTATCATCTCTTACCACGGCTGCTCTTGTTACCGTCAACGTGTACGTCTTCGTTGTTACTCCATCCTGCGCGGTCACCACTACCGTGATCGTGTTCGCTCCCACGGCTAAGCTTATAGCTCCAGAGGCACTTCCACTTGTTACTGCTGTACCGTTCACCGTTACGCTCGCAGTGCTGTCTGCGACGGTTGGAGTTACCGTGATACTACTCACACTGTTCGACACACTTGCTGTGTAGTCTAATGTTCCAGAACCAAATGTTGGGCTTAGGCTTCCACTAGATAAACTTAAACCACTCAAATTTGCATTACTGCTCAGTGGCGCTGCATCCCTTGTTACCGTCAACGTGTATGTCTTCGTTGTTACTCCATCCTGCGCGGTCACTACTACCGTAATCGTGTTCGCTCCTACGCTCAAGCTTATAGCTCCTGAGGCACTTCCACTTGTTACTGCTGTACCGTTCACCGTTACGCTCGCTGTATTCTCTGCGACGGTCGGCGTAATGCTCAAGCTGCTTACACTGTTCCCCACACTCGCTGAGTAGTCTAATGTTCCAGAACCAAATGCTGGGCTTAAGCTTCCGCTTGATAATCCTAAGTTACTCAAATCCGCATTGCTGCTCAATGGAGCTGCTACTCTTGTTATCGTCAACGTGTATGTCTTCGTTGTTACTCCATCCTGCGCGGTCACCACTACCGTGATCGTGTTCGCTCCCACGGCTAAGCTTATAGCTCCCGAAGCACTTCCACTTGTTACTGCTGTACCGTTCACCGTTACGCTCGCTGTATTCTCTGCGACGGTCGGCGTAATGCTCAAGCTGCTTACACTGTTCCCCACACTTGCTGTGTAGTCTAATGTTCCAGAACCAAATGCTGGGCTTAGGCTTCCGCTAGATAATCCTAAGTTGATTAAATTCGCATTGCTGCTCAATGGAGCTGCTTCTCTTGTAATCGTCAACGTGTATGTCTTCGTTGTTACTCCATCCTGCGCGGTCACCACTACCGTAATCGTGTTCGCTCCTACGCTCAAGCTTATAGCTCCCGAGGCGCTTCCACTTGTTACTGCTGTACCGTTCACCGTTACGCTCGCTGTGCTGTCTGCGACTGTAGGTGTAACGCTCAAGCTGCTTACACTGTTCGCCACACTTGCTGTGTAATCTGTCGTGCCTGATGCAAACAAAGGAGTCAGGCTTCCGCTTGATAAATCTATACCGCTCAAATCCGCATTGCTGCTCAATGGAGCTGCTTCTCTTGTTATCGTCAACGTGTATGTCTTCGTTGTTACTCCATCCTGCGCTGTCACCACTACCGTGATCGTATTCACTCCCACGTTTAAGTTTATAGCTCCCGAGTCGCTTCCACTTGTTACTGCTGTACCGTTCACCGTTACACTCGCTGTGCTGTCTGCGACTGTAGGTGTAACGCTCAAGCTGCTTACACTGTTCCCCACACTTGACGTGTAGTCTACTGTTCCAGAGCTAAATGCTGGGCTTAGGCTTCCGCTTGATAATCCTAAGTTGCTTAAATCCGCATTGCTACTCAATGGAGCTGCTTCCCTTGTTACCGTCAACGTATATGTCTTCGTTGTTACTCCATCCTGCGCGGTCACTACTACCGTAATCGTGTTCGCTCCTACGCTCAAGCTT